>Ga0209603_1000121_pt1 | contig 100985 bp, 82 predicted proteins | sample COGITO_mtgs_1206_FD_184812 | JGI IMG/M metagenome (GOLD analysis project Ga0209603, IMG submission 184812) | Pelagic marine microbial communities from North Sea - COGITO_mtgs_120607 (SPAdes) (version 2) | ecosystem: Environmental > Aquatic > Marine > Epipelagic ...
GACTTCAACGCAAGCAACAACGATGACATCACCAGCCGACTTCACAACCTCTTGGGTGTCGACTTCGCTGGTGCAAACGGTATCGCCCTCATGGTTGCCGGTCACTTGACCGCTACACCAACAGGGCTCATTGCTACAAACGCTGACGGCACAGGCTTCGGTCTTGCTGCCTTCCTCACCATGGAGCCTGCAGATGCTATGGCTGCATACAATCTCACCATGGAGCAATATGGTGCAGTCGCAACTTGGGCTGGCGGATGGGCAACCTCTGCTACCTCAGTGCAACTCGGCCTCCTCGGAAGCGTTGGTACCATGAACGCCGAACAATTCGTCAACCAAACCTTCGGTGGCATGAGCCCAGTCGGCGATCCTTACCTCACCAACTCCCTCAACATGGGCGGAGCATGGGGTACAGCACTTGTGCCCGGAAGCGAGGGTGCACCAGCCGTCGATCTTTCACAGGCACAATCCGGAAACGCCCTCTATGGCCCACTCGGCCTCACCACCTCCATTGGAGCAACCCTGTTCCTCTACGGTGAATTGAGCGGCATGACCCCTCCAATCGACTTTGCTACCATGGGCCCAGGCACGCCAATGGAATGGAACACTTCCACCGTGGCTATGCTCTATGGCGTTGATGAAAATGCAGCCGCAGCAATGCGCGCATTCATGTTTGGCGCTATCTTTGGCGACTTTGTTCCAGGATTCCTCGTGGACTCCTTTGGAACATCCCCTTACCTCAGCATGGAATTCAACAACTGGCTGCTCGGATGGCACGACCCTGTGTCTGCTTTCCTCGCAAGCGGTAACCCAATGGACATGACCGTTGGTTGGACGAGCCTTGAATCGAACGCAACCTACTATGGATCTGGTGGCATTGTTGCTTCAACTGGAACCACATACACCATCTGCACAGGTGAATCTTCAGATTGCGACAAGGGCACAACCCTCGCCATTGACGACAGCTCATTCTTCTCTTGGAAGGACCCAGCCAAGGAAATGAACACCTTCGGCTTGGTGGCAGCAGAAACACGGGCAGGTACCATTGGTGGTTTCCTCGCTGATGGCGACAACCGCGTCGACCTCTCGGGCTACGCTACTGCAGAAATCGTTTGTGAAGGAGAATCAACCCTCAAGGGCATCCCAGTCGACGACTGCACCGCCTCCCTTGATCCATTGACTCGCAGCATCCAAGCCAAGCTCTTGGACACTGACACCCTGCTTGATGCAGTGCCAGGTGCCCTCCCAGTCTACTTTGGTAGCGAAGTATCAATGAGCGTTGAACAACTCAGTGGAGCAGCCATTGCCGGAGAGTCAACCTCTCACTTCTACCTTGACACACGACCAATCACATCGATGAACGTCGCTCCAACCATTGACGATCTTCAACCGGTGTTCATGATTAAGTCGAGCGGAGAAATCTCTGATGAGGATGCTGAATCCCTGGAATCTTCAATTGTGACCAATCAGGAGATGCTTGGCTACTGGACCAACTTCGATAACATCGCAGATTACATCACCGTTCTGATTTACCTTGGAGCGGTCGTTGCACTTGTGAACGGCGTTCGTTTGATGATGACTGAAGACGAAACTGATGAAGCAATGAAGTCGGAAGCACCTGCTGCTGAAGCACCGGAAGAAGCCGGTGATGATGCAGAAGAAGCAACCGCTTGATGCATCAATAGTGCGTGAATTCAACGCCCTCAATGGCGTGGGTCACCTTGTGGCCTGCGTCGTTGACGCTGCCGATAATGGCGACACCAGTCAGCCTTTGAGCAAGCCAATCACAGATGTCTGAAGCATGTTCAGCATCGACGGCGATGATCATGCCACAGCCCATGTTGAAGGTGCGGTACATCTCACGCGTTTCAATGCCGCCAACGCTCTGTAGCCATTCAAACTCGGGGTGAGGTTGGAGCGGTGCATCAATGTGCCAACCGAGGCTGTCATGCAGGCGCAAGAGGTTCGATAGGCCACCGCCAGTCACGTGACAAATGCCGTGCAAATCAGCAATTGAAAACGCCACTTCGTCGGTGGCGCATGCATGGAGCATATCGACAACAGGGTCACAGTAAATTTTGGTTGGATTAAGGAACACTTCGCCCAAGGTGAACGGCATGCCTTCCTGTCCCTCAAAACGAAGAACGGATCGACCAATGCTGGCGACAGCAAATGGGGCCTCATCAGTGTACTGTGCCCCGGTGTGTTCCATGACCTTTCGAACCAGAGAATAGCCATTGGAGTGAATTCCAGAGGAAGGCAATCCAATCAGCACGTCACCGGATTTGAGGTTCTCACCAGTGATGGTATCTCCTTTCTTGACGTAGCCAAGAGCGGTGCCTGACAAATCGAGTTCGGTCACGATTCCCGGCAAAGAAGCGGTCTCGCCGCCGGCAAGAGTGACTCGCGCCAAGCGGCACGCTTCGGCCAAGGATGCACCAAGCGCAGCATGTGTTTCCGGATCGGGTTTAGGTACGGCTACATAATCAACAAATGCAATTGGTTCAGCACCGACACAGAGCAGATCATTGACGTTCATGGCCATGCAGTCTATGCCAACGCCACCCCACTGATTGAGGGCCGAAGCAATCTGCAGTTTGCTTCCAACACCATCTGTAGCGAGTGCGAGCAACGAATCACCAAATTCGATTAAACCACCAAAGCCACCCGGCAAATCCACGGGTGCTCCGGGTGTTCCTGGTTGGCGTGTGGAGCGCCCAAGCGAAGCGATGAGCGAGGCAACTGCCGAGCCTTCAAGGTCAATATCGACGCCAGCGCTAGCGTAATCCATGGGTTCGGCCATACCCCTTCCACAGAAAGGCGTTTGATGAATCAACCGCCTCAACATTCCGAACCTTCAGTTCAGTGCTTTTGAGAGAAATGGCAGACTCAAGTCCAGCCGGTGGTCGATTCCCGAGTGAGTTCCATCGAATTCTTCCCAATGGTGTTCGACCCCAAGAGATGTGAGCCGCTCCACCAGCAATCGAGAACCATACTGAATGTGGTATTGGTCCTTATTGCCACAATCAATCCATAATGCAGCGAGGTTCTGAAGGTTGCTAGAGCCGCTTTCAATCATGGTTAAGGGGTCAAATGCAAGCCACTTTGCCCATGCCGTTTCATCCAGACGGGCAGTGGTCGAATCAACCGGTAAGACAACACCCAGCGGGTTTGATTCCGTAGGTGCCCGAGGGTCGTATGAGGCCGCCATTGCACAAATCATCAAACTGTGAAAATCTGGGCCAGAGAGCTTTGCAGCATTGCGCACATGATCCACATAGGCTGCAGCGGAACCATACCGGGCTACATGGGTCAACGTCTCAGCGAAAGTTGGCTTGAACATCAACTCAAAGCCGACATCGCCAGAATGGCAAGCCACACCATCCCAACACTCCGGCGCCAACATAGCGTTGACAAGACCGCCATACCCGCCAGAGGATTTGCCCACAAGACCGAACCGGCCGTTCGTTGCGTAGCGTTTCTTCACTTCTGATTTGAGGTCAGTGGACAGCCATGTCGACCATTGGCCAAGGACTGGTGAGTCAACGAATTGATTTCCTCCAAGACTCGTGAATGTGTCAGGCATGACCAGGATCACCGGTTGCATCGCTCCCGAGGCAACCAGGCGCTCATGCCGTTGAGGTAGCGTTTCAGCGAACGCCTTCCACCCTGCTCGAGCCGCCCCTGATGAGGTAAATGGTGCGAGGTAGATGATGACAGGTAATGGCTGCCCGTCTTCCATGGCTGTGAGCCCTTCGGGTGCAATGTGAACCAAGACCTCACGCTCCGTTGGATCATCCAAACGGTTGGCCAACAAAGGAGAATCAAAACTCCATCGCTCGAGCAGGCCACGGGTGGGGGCAAAGGCGTGGGCGGGCATGGTTCTGCGTCGGGGTGATGACACATGGATGATGCGGTGTTGGCGCTTCGTCAGTGGACGCCTGAGTTAGGAGAAAACGGGGGACTTCGCTCATGCTATTTTGCAGTGGAAACGAAGGGGTGGCAATTGTTCAAAGATACGCTCATAAACAGTTGACGCCACAGAATGAAAGTTCGGTAGGTCAAGAACGTCCAGAGGTGCCCAAGATGTTGCAAGAATTCGATCTCCCAGCCCGCTGGACTTCCCTGATTCAAGACCACTTCGCTGAAGCCGTGCATAACCTTGCACAGATGTGGCCGGACGAGCAATCTCTTGAGGTCTCCTATCGCGTCATCGAAGGCTTTGACCACGAATTTGCACACGATATCGTGGAGCACCCCGAACTCCACTTTCACGCATCAAATCAAGCCCTTCGACAATTCCTCTTGGACGCAGGTCACAGCAACATGTACCCCTTTGTTCGCATCGTTCATCTCCCAAGCGACCAAATTCGAACCGTATCCCAACTCAGAGCAGATGACATCAGTCACATGCTTGCCATCGATGCCGTAGCTACAAAAATCACAGGTGTACGACCACGAATTTATGCTGCGACTTTCGAATGCATAGGATGTGGCCATACCATGGTCATCAACCAGCCAAATGAACAAGAACTGATCGAGCCCATCGAATGCCAACAAATCGACGGTGGATGCGGTCGGGCAAAGCGGCAAACTCGCTTTGAATTGAAGCAGCAAGATTCAATCCTCATCAATTCCCAATTCGTCGAATTACAGGAACTGCCTGAGCAAATGAAGGGTGGAATTCAGCCTGAACGAATCCTGTGCATTGTAGAACACGATCTTGCTGGCAAACTCAATCCAGGGGACCGTGTGAAAGCCAACGGCGTGTTGTTCATCCGCTCTCAACGGAAAGGTGGTAAAGACACCCCTGTGTTCGATATCTTTCTGAGGATTCATTCTCTTGAGCGACAAAATATACCGCTGGAGGAAATCGTCATCACCGAAGATGAAGAATTAGAAATCAAGGAACTCTCTCGGAGATCTGACATTTACGATGTGTTCACAAACAGCATTGCTCCTTCGATTTTTGGCATGACAGAGGTCAAGCGTTCGCTCATGCTTCAGTTGTTTGGCGGCGTGGCTCGCTTGAACACCGATGGTACACGCAATCGTGGCGATCTTCACATTTTGCTTATGGGCGATCCCGGTGTTGCAAAGTCCCAGTTGCTCAATTACATGGCCGATATTTCTCCACGTGGACGGTTCACCTCCGGTCAATCGGCTTCTGCTGCTGGTCTGACCGCAGCAGCAGTACAAGATGCAGCAGCAGATGGGCGGTGGACATTGGAAGCAGGCGCGCTTGTTCTTGCAGACCTGGGCCTCGCAGCCATCGACGAATTCGACAAGATGAATGAGGGCGATCGTTCAAGCATGCACGAAGCTATGGAGCAACAGAAAATCTCGATTTCAAAGGCGGGCATTAACGCCAGCCTCCGAACTCGATGCGCTGTTTTGGCAGCAGCCAACCCGAAGAGCGGCCGGTTTGAACCGGTCTCAGAAACCCCGTTTACGGCACAAATTAATCTCGCCCCCCCGCTCGTTTCCCGCTTCGATATCATTTGGTTGCTCACCGATGACCCCGAAATGGAAAAAGACGCTAAGATTGCTAAGCACATTATTGACAATCGTTTACTTGGCGTGAGTGAGTTGCTCGTCAATGAAGGATCAGCCCCCGATCCAACAAAAACATCGGCTGAATCCGGTGTTAAGAAAACAAAAGAGCATGGAGAAGTACTGTCCCGTGATTTAATCCGTAAGTACATCGCTTATGCTAAGCGCAGCATCCATCCGTCATTGGAATCCGAAGCAAGGGACAAAATCGTCAACTTCTATGTCGAAACAAGGAAACAAATTGGCGACTTTAGCGACACTGTTGCCATCACCGCCCGTTCACTCGAAGCACTTGCTCGCTTGGCTGAAGCAAGTGCACGTATACGCTTGTCCCAAGTAGCCACAACAGATGATGCTGACCGTGCTATTCGAATCACAAAGCTGTGGCGAATGGAATTAATGGGTGGCAACTACGATGAGACCGCTCTGCACACAGGACAGAAAGGTTCAGCTCGAAACCGTCAAAGGGTAATGCTCGATATTGTATCCACCCTCGCTGTTGCCAATGGAGGCGTAGCACAACATAACGATGTGCTCAATGAAGCAGAACGCCATAAAATTGACCGAGGTGCTGCGGAAGATATTCTTGATAAATTCCATCAAGATGGTAAGTTGTACAGGCCAGGCGGCTACGACACCCACGGAATGGCATGATGTCCGAGGGGTTCAATCTTGAAGGATGAACGCGTGGGTGGCATCATGGCGGAACCTCAGACGACCGAGCCCGTTGGCGATGTCGACGACGCAGCGTCACTTTCACCCGAGCAACTCGGGTTCATGTGTGGGATCGAGGTTCACCAGCAATTAGCTACAGGCAAACTGCATTCTCGCCAGCCCGGGGTGCTGTATGATGTGACCATTGATACGGTGCCAAAAGATTGGAAGAGGTTCTCAAGGAAGCTACGCCCAGCCCGAGGCGAAGGCGGCGCTATTGACATCGCAGCACGCTTTGAAAGCCGTCGAAATCGCTCGTTTGTTTATGTTCAAAGCCCAAATGCAGGGTTGATTGAACTCGACGATCAACCTCCGCTCGACCATGATGATGAGGCGATACAAATCGCACTTACCGTTTCAGCCCTTCTTGAGGCAAAACCAGTATCGCTTTTGCAAACCATGCGTAAGACCGTTGTGGATGGTTCAAACACCAGTGGGTTCCAACGCACATCGCTGATTGCCACCGATGGAACACTGTCCACCGAAGGAGGTCCTGTCGGAATCGACGTTCTCTGCCTTGAAGAGGACAGCGCACGGAAATTGGACACACTGACCACGCCCAACGGTGAACAAGTCATCTACAACCTTGACCGTCTTGGCTTGCCCCTCATAGAGATCGCAACAGCCCCAGACGTCACCTCTCCCGAGCATGCCAAGATCACATCGATGGCTCTTGGCAGGGTGCTGCGGCAAACACGACGCGTACGCCGTGGTCTTGGAAGCATACGTCAAGACCTCAATGTATCATTGGCGTGTGGCGACCGTGTCGAAATCAAAGGGTGCCAAGACCTCAACTGGATTCCACGCATCATTCGTTTGGAGATGTCCCGCCAACTCCATTTCTATCGCTTGACCAACGATTTACGAAGCATGCTCGACCTTCCAATGCTGCCCCCAGATCGAAGAAGTGACGATGATTCCCTTGAATCGGAAGTCGCAGTCGCGGTGGCAAGCCATCTTCCACTTCGCTTGGTTGATGTCTCGGAATGCTTCACTTCTTGTGAATCGAAAATGGTCCAAACTGGGCTTGAAAAAGAGCACACTATGCTGTGTTTACCGCTTGCTGGACTTGCTGGGAAAATTGGTCAAAAATCAATGGACAAAGAAGGCTCCCAAATGCCTCGCTTGGGTCGGGAGTTAGCGGGTGCAGCAAAACTTGCTGGCGTCAAAGGCGTGTTTCACTCTGATGAATTACCGGCCTATGGGATTGAGCAAGAGCACGTTGATTTGGTTCGACAAAACCTCGCACTTGAGCCAACAGACGGGTTCATCCTCTGCTTAGCCCCACAGTGGCAAGCCGAACTTGCCCTGGAAAGCGTGCTTCACCGAGCCCGTGCAGCATGGCATCGAATTCCACAAGAAGTTCGAAACGTCGTGGTCAAAAAAGGTGCACCAGAAGACGGCACGACAGCGCCAATGCGCCCACTTCCCGGCGGAGCCCGCATGTACCCGGAAACGGATGTGCCATCCATCGCTATCGATGCCGAGCGTTGGAGTTCAACCCTTGAATCCCTTCCAATGAGCGATGATGAACGCTCGCAACGGATGCAATCGTATGATGTTTCAGCGGATCAAGCCAAACAACTTGTGGCACGCGAACTTGATGATGTCTTCGTCCTTCACGGGCAAGATCTTCCGCACAAGGGATGGGCCAGCGTTGTTTTGGAAAACGATGAGGCAGATCCTATGTTGTGCGCGAAGGTCCTCAAAGTCAAGGAACAAGGGGACATCACTCGAGAATCGATGAACGAAATCATCCTTGCATTCGCTGGAAGTCAGCCAACCTTGGATGAAATAGCAGCCTATGGGGAGGCTCATGGGCACAAACCTGCCGATGCGGGGGATCTCGCCGGGACCATTCAGGCCATCGTTTTAGAACGTGAAGCGTTCGTTAAAGAACGAGGTATGGGGGCAATGGGCCCTCTCATGGGCGTCGTCATGCAGGCTGTCGGAGCAGCAGATGGAAAGATGGTCAGCGCTCTATTACGCGAAGCGATTCAAAAAACGATGGAGTGAGTTTTCGTGGACCGTCGTCCTCTCCTCCTTGTTGCGCTCGTCGTGTTGATGCTTCCCTCGTTTGAAGCGACAGCCCAACAATCAGCATTCGATGATGAATTCAATCTTGGATGGGAGCATAATTTCGGTGATGTATACATCACCACGGCCCCTCTTTTTCACGACGACGCCATGTTTGTCCGCACCTCCGCTTCATGGGGGGGCAATGACGGCCCCTCAGTGTCTTCTTTCAACCTCGAAGGAGATCTTCTATGGTCCTTTGGAAACCCGAACTCAACGCGTCATGATATGGCACCTCTCATGGTTGTCGATGCGGGAAATGGCGCCTGCGGTTCATGGCCTAACATGCTCATTATCGGCTGGTCAGATGGGCTGATTGAAGCGAGGGAGCCTGCCGATGGTAGCGTGTTATGGACGCACCAATCAAAAGCGATCACTTGGGGCATCAGTGGCTCGATGGAGCATGAGAATGATCGAATCGTGGTGCCGACCCGTTCAGGCGTGGTCGCCCTTTGTGCATCCAACGGCGCTGTTGAAATGGAAGCCAGCACAGGATTAGGATGGCGAAATGGAGTTTCAGTCGTCGAGGGTGAATACCTTCTCGGCGATGAGGACGGTGTGCTTTGGGCCGTTTCTCACAGCGGCGAAGTCCGTTCATTGGACCTCCAGAATGGGAAAATTCGACACGCTCCGCTCTTGACCCCTTCTGGCCTTTTTGTTCAAAGCCAAGGCGCCAATGGCGGCACGGTGAGCATCGTTAACACGACCACCCTAACAGTCTCAGCACGTCTTCCCATCGGCCCATCGCCTGCCATTCCTGTTGCGGTTGGAAGCACTGTTGTTTCCGCAGATTCTGAGGCCATACGGCTGTTTGATTGTGCGATTGAATGCTACCAAACCGATCGGGCACCTTTCCGATCAAACGGTGAAATCGGTGCTGTCCATCACGGGCAATTCATGCTCCCATACAACGATGAAACAATTGGCTGGGGACTCATTCGAATTGCTTCAAATGGATCATTGGTTCTAACGACTGTAAACACCGGCGCTGACGGGTATGGCACATCATCACCCGGTTATTACGGTACGAGTGAAGGGGAATATCTAGCGTTTGGAAGCGACGATGGCGTTGTTTTTGTCTTCACATCCGCATCAAAAGACGCTCAACCAATTGCAGGTGACGAACGGCTTGAATTTGATTGGATGGCCCAGGGAATCGTATTCCTCTTGTTCCTCTCTCTTGGTGGCGCAGCCATTCAGTTGCTGAGAAAAAACCATGCTTCAATGGTCAAATTTTTCAGCCTCTATGCCGTTTTAATTGGGCTTCTCATCGTTGACGGAGTTGCCTTACAATGGGCCGAAATGGTCGAAGATTTGTCCACTCCACCGAGCGATGATGATGGGCCATGGGATCCAGCATGGGATGAGTCGTGGCGAGGAACACAAATTGTATCGTTCACCATCGACGGTGAGGTTCGCAGTGCGGGGGGGTTCGAAGGCTATGACACCGCCCTCGAACTCACACTTGCCGCTTGCGAGCAACTTGGAATCGAAATCACCTCGGAACCAACGGGCCTAGGTGAATACGTCGTTGCTTTTGACGGCGAAGAAGGGGAGGGCTGGGAATATTCTGTGGATGGACGGGAACCGGGCGTTTCCTCCGAATCAAAACCCCTCGATGCATCATCGAGAGTGCATTGGTATCCGGCGGAAGCGAGGTAAGCCTCAAATCTTGGTAGCCGGTGGCTCTCATCATGTTCCAAGCCCTTGGCACCCACGGTCCCGAGCTTTCACCAACAATGGGATTGGTTTTGGACCTCATTTTGCTTTCCACGGCCTTTTTGCTTCTTTCAGCACCTAAGCGTCGTTCAATCCACGATGTGATGTTGATGGCTACGCTTGTCCTGAGCGTTTCTCTGCTTCGGGTCGTGATGCAACCATTGCCGAACATTCAACCAGTAACGGTCGCTTGTTTGCTCGTCGGAGCGCAACTGGGCGCTCGTAGAGGCGCTGCCTTCGCCGTGATGGTTGCGATGCTTTCGAATTTCATCATGGGCGATGGATGGTGGACCATCTTCCAAGCCATAGGCTGGGCATCGGTCGCTGTTGTAGGGGCCAATGCCACCCTCGTTCTCGATGGCGTTTACAATCTCCGTCGCACCTGTATTGCGGCCATTGGGACAGCGTTCATGTTCGATTTCATTGTCTCTCTGTCCATCATTGACGGAACGTTTGGCGTCGTTGACTTCATGCTTTACCTGCTCAACGGAATTCCATTCGACGTTCTTCATGCCGTTGGAAACATCGCATTTGCTGTCTGGTTTGGAGCCTGGTTCGCCTCAATCTTAGAGGAGCAGCCGACGCGTGAAACGCTCGATACAACGGTGATGGAAGGCTATGGCATCGACGCCTGATGAACCGACGATGGCCCTCATCGTTCGACACGATCTGCGCCTTTCAACCGGTAAAATAGCGGTACAATGCGCTCATGCAGCCGTAGCATGCACGGTTGCGGCCAAAAAATCCCATGCCCGTTTGACGGAACGCTGGCGTCAATCCGGTGCGAGAAAAATATGCCTGAAAATTGATAATTTGAATGAACTTCAACGTCTTGCAGGTCAAGCACAATCAGCAGGCTTGGTGACACATTTGGTCAAAGACGCAGGCCACACGGAAGTGGAACCAGGGACAATCACAGTGCTCGGCATTGGCCCGGGTCCACGCCGCTCAATCGATGCACTCGTCGGAGAATTGAAACCATATTGATGCCTCAGAGGACCATGGGTCTTCGCGCATTCATTCACCGAATGACCGCACCTAAGCCGGAGGGGGCGCCTCCTACAGGGGAATTGAAGATGGTCTTCATCGTCAATCATGGTCTCAAAATGGGCAAAGGGAAAATCGCTGCTCAAGTTGGTCATGGAGCGGTGAAGGCCACCCTCGATGCAGCAAACCGTCACCCATTGCTTGTTGAATCTTGGTTGGCAAGTGGGCAGAAAAAAATCTGCGTCAAGGGAGACGATGCCGCACATCTTGAAACCCTCGAGCGTGAAGCACAACGGCTGAAGATCCCTACCGCCCGGATTCATGATGCAGGCCACACCCAAATTCCCAGTGGTTCATTGACGGTCGTCGCCCTCGGTCCTGCAGACCCTTCGCAATTGGAACCCATCACCGGTCCACTCAAATTGCTCTGAAGTTCCAGCCCTTTGATGAGGGGGTGCGCCTTCGGGCAATCATGCGCCACTACTCAACAGACCGCATTGATTTGCGCTCCGATACGGTGACACAACCCACGCCGGAAATGCGACACGCCATGCATCATGCTGCAGTCGGCGACGATGTTCTTGGCGATGATCCGACCGTTCGAGAACTTGAGCAACGCCTTTCCGCAATGTGTGGAAAAGAAGCCGCGCTCTTCGTGCCTTCGGGCACGATGGCGAACGCCATTGCCCTGCGATGTCATACCTCACCCGGGGATGAAATTATCACGGCCAAAAACAGCCACATCTACATCTACGAAGGCGGAGGTTATGCTGCATTATGTGGTGCTTCAATCGCCCTCGTCGACGTTCATGGCGGACTGATGCGTCCTGATGACGTTCAACTTGCGATTCGAAAACAAGCAGGCTCCCTTTCGCATTATCCCGATGGTACCCTGGTGTGTGTTGAAAACACCTCTAACCGGGGTGGCGGGGCGTGTTATCCCCAGCGCACACTTGACGAAATTGCCGCAGTGGCAAAGGCCAACAATTGCGCTATCCACATGGATGGAGCAAGGGTATTCAACGCCGCAGTTGCAACAAAAACACCACTCGATCGCATGGTACGGGACTACGATTCAATCTCCATCTGCCTCTCTAAAGGATTAGGTGCTCCGATTGGCTCTGTCTTGGTGGGCTCTGCTTCATTCATAGCCCAGGCCCATCGCTGGCGTAAAATGTTTGGAGGCGGCATGAGGCAAGCTGGAATGATTGCAGCCGCAGGACTCCATGCGCTCGATCATCATGTAGAACGGATGGCTGAGGATCACGAGCGAGCGATTCGTATGGCAAACGCCATCGATGCCATCGAAGGGTTCAGCGTCGACTTAGATACTGTTGAAACAAATATGGTTTACTTTGACTCCACTCAACCTGCGCTCCAAATCATGGACCTGTTGTCTGACCATTCCATCGATGTCCTCGACATTGGCCCAAACAGTTGTAGAATTGTTGTGCATTTACACGTGACAGACGAGGATGTTGATCAAGTGATTGCGGCTTTCAATCAACTCTCCGTTGTTTAAATCCCCTCGAGGGTTTTCCTCTCATGGCAGGGGCGGAATGTGAAGTCTGTGGGCGCCTCAAGCCACAAACGCCATGCGCATTGTGCGTGTCTCTGAATCGAAAGCCACTGAGGGATGAGTGGGATTATGAAATCCCCCAACTCCTTCACGATGAAGTTGCGGCCTTTTTGGGCGGGCCCCACCGCAACGCAAAACAGCGATGGAATTTGATTCAATCAAAGTACGAACAATCTGAAGAAGTCAACTGGGCGAAAATGGCAGAAGATACCGATCCTGTGATCGAAGCACCAACGACCGATGCTGAACTGCGCCGAATCGCCGCCGATATCGAACAAGGCGTGAAAATTTCTGCCGAAGGCCGAATCGTTCTTCACCGCGGTTTTTTGATGCACGACGGCCTTCACTTCTCCTTTCAAGACGACCGGATCAGCATGAACGGCCGAAGGCTACCTCACTCTGTACCAACAGTCTCAATCCTACGAATTCTCGCTTCAAAACAAGCCAGGAAGGGTTGGAATCTCAGCAAATTGATGATCCTTCTTGGCTGCACAATTCATTCCTCCAATGGCGATGAAACGCTGCGGCCACCAAGAGCCGGCGGGGGCCGAGGGGATCGTTTGCGGTACCGACGGTTGATGCGTAGGATTCAACAACCGAATCATGCAGCCGTGCAGAACGTTTTGAGTTGGGTCGGTTGGATGGCTGAGGAACACCTGCCCCCGCCAGAACATTACATCATTCATCCACTTGCTGCGTGGGCGCGAGACATCAAACACCGCTTGAGCACACGCTCTGATTTCCACGTCCACATCACAGAGGCTTTCCTCAATCATCCCGATGGCCTTGACCAATTGGATTCCTATCCTTGGTTGAAACGTTGGAATTCATACCGTGGCACCCGTCAACAAAATGCACCATACAAGTGGCCGTTAAAGGTTGTCAGGGGGAAACTCAAGATGCGAGTTCGGACTAAAAGAGGGACAACGATGCACACCAATGTGCCAGACGATCCCAAAACATGGGCTCTTCTTCTCTCAATGAGCCTCTCCCCATTGACCTCACATGTAGGTGAGACGTTGTTTTCAATTCAACGGAACTGGACCTCGGTGGAAGATTCAACAACCAAAATTTCTGCTCCGCTTCAACGCTCGATTATATTGCTCAATGACATCATTGATGGTGCAAAGGGTCGCGTTTTTGTCCATGATAAATACATCCTTGTCGTAGGGCGTTTGGGCCATTTTTACGAGGTTCAGATTGGCCCCGGCGCACACGGTGCGCCCTTTATGATTCGGTTGGTGGATTCCCTCAAGCCCCGGAGAACGACCTCCATCTGCATTCATTCAGGTACATTTCATTCACATGTGCCTCTGGGCGATACTCTTGCAACGGTGGTCCTCACGTTGCTTGATGATGTTGGAGCATCAAAGGAGGTCGACTCCCTGTTGAACCAAATTGCACATCACTCACCTCTCGGTTTCCCAGGACTTCTCGATAAGGATCATCTTGCATTGCTTGACAGTCAATCTGTGGAACAGATCCAAGCCATCCTCAAGCGGGGACGATTAGGGATGGTCGCCCCGTATTGGATGGAAGCCTTCCGCGACCAAATCCAACGTGGCCGCCCCAACGCTCGTGGGAGGGGGGAGAATGCCTACTTCCAATACATGGAAAGAAGAAATCGCCGACACATGAACTATGATTTCGACTATGTTCCTGTTGACGGGCACATTGGTGAAGCCACCATCCTCGTATCACATGCTTTGGCAGCAAAACGACCGGTCCCAATCGAAGCCATGGCCAAATTGTGGCAAGATTCTCTATCTGAGATTGATCAACAAGAGCCAGAAACGCCTCGTCGAGGGGGAGTAAATGAACTGTTTAATCGTCGCTTTGACTTTGCCGACTACATCCAACCGCGCCAACGAAACGATTGGATGTTCATCCGAAACCAAGGGCAAGCAGAACAGGACGCTCCTATTGGCGATATTCGTAATGGCGAACGCAGGTATTGTGAAGTGTTCCCAAGAGTTTGGGAGGCTATGCTCCAGCAACCGATTGGTTCAACGCTGAAAATAGCAACACGCGATGGGGGTGACCTTTCTTTCCAACATTGCATGCTTCGTGTTACGTTGCGAGCGGGCGCAGAACGCCGATTAGTTCGTCAATTTGCCAGGGAAGCAGGATACGTCGAGAACGGGCGGGAAGGTGCAGCGCTCCTGTTTCGGCGACGCGATCACCCGCGACAATGGGCTCGAAGGAACTTGAGTGAGCACCTCACTCGAATCCAAGAACGCTTAGGATTCCGCGGTGCTCCACCATGGTGGTGGCATTTCATGGAGGCTCAGCAAGCACCAGACGAGGTTCCAGCATTTCGTTGGGAGCTTGAAGCAGACCTTCGCGACGACAACGGCAATCAGCGAGCCATGGGTGGAGATTATCAGCCCTGATGCGGACGTCTTAGAGCGGCTGCAACGCCAATCATCGACAGGGTTGCCAAGCTTGGAAGAAACGGAAGAGACTCGTCTTCGTCAACATCGGTCACAACGGCAGGCTCTTCTTCAGCAGGCGCAGTGAATTGGTAGACGAGGTGCACTGAGAGGTCAGCGTCATCAAAGGCAGCAGGCAAAACGACCTCAACCGTACCTTGAGATTCATTGCCCAGATGGATCATGTCACGGACGATGTGTGGGTAATTCTCTAAGCCGTTTGTCCCTTCTTTGAAGTATGCAGAATCCTCAACAACCCATAGATATGCACCCAGCGTACCTTCGCCAAATTGACTCGTATCGATGTCAAGAGCCCATGTCGCCGTACCTTGTGACTCGCCGGTGACGGTCCAAACAAAACTGCTGGAACCAGTGCCGAGGTCCAAAGGTTGCTCAATAATCGTCGAAAAATCCTGTTGTAGGCTGTCGGATTGTGCGACACTGCCCCTGACCATTGTTGTGCCGTTGAACACAACGGCCGGCGGCGAGTAACGGCCGTAGCGGTCATGGAACCGGGCATCCAGCACGTCGGTGCCGAACGGATCCTGCATCTCCGAAATAGATCGGTGGATGTGATACTGGTGCATGGAAGCGTTCGCTTCCACATCGTCAAGCGCATGCTCGACATCAACGCAATTGGAACACCATGTTGCCGTGTAAACTTCGACAATGGTTGGCAGTTCACTCAAGTTGTGCACGTTGGTGGAAGAGGTATTTGCTTCAGTGGATTGGCCACCAAAGACAACACCGGCTTCGACCGCTTCTGCGGGTCCAGCGCTCACCGTCTGGGTGCTTAACAACAGTGTAATCAAGAGGATGATGGCTCTTTTCCGAGGTTCCATAGACTCTCGAGACCGGCCCTTTGTATCAAGGTGTGGTCTGGATGCAGAGCCATTAGAAGTTCAAGGCAACTCTTCTCCGTATCGAGGAAGGCTCCGTTGTAGTTCATCTCTCCTGCGCGCTCAGCCGCAACCAAGGCCTCGTAACGAGAGCGGATCCCGCTGCCGGTCAACCCGAACACAGCTCCTAGCCTGTCAGCCATGCCCGACTGTAGGCCCAATCGAACAAGGCTGGCATAGAAGGTGACACAAACAGCCATGCGAACTTCGGTGTTTCCGGTGAGCGCTTCAGCGGTGCCCTCGTTCAACAGTGCAAGCCGAGCCTCGACATCTTGGTTCAGTTCAAGATGGTCTCCTTCTGCCAACACATCACCGAGCATATCGTGAATGTGGTGGACGGCTTGATCAACACCATCTTCTCGGATTTCTCCAGGGGTCTTCTTTCGTGGAGCGGTTTCCCAGCCCATTCGGACGCGTGCCTTGTAGTGGTTCAGAATCGTCTTGACGGCGCTGACCAGTTGCTTACTGGTGATGCCATGTTGCTCCATGCCACTTCGACGGTCCATCTTCGACAGTTGGCCCATGCGACCAGCAACTTCGACAACGGCCATGGCAAGCAAGATAATGTTCAACTCAGAATTCTCGCCTCGGACGCCTTCACCCTTCCGGCAGATGCTCTGCTTCGGCATACCAAGGGCCTTCTTCAACGCCTTGTCCTTTCCTTCGAGGGCGCTTCGTTGCTCTTCGAGCTCACCCTTGAGGGGCTTGCAGGCCATCTTGATGTATGGCTCAACTGCGCGAGACGCGTAATCACCGTACATTTCCTTGACCTTCTTCCGCACAGCAACGGAAAGCGGGTGCTTGATTCTCGAGGTGCTTCGGTTCACCTTGCGCCGACGTATCCAGGTGCCACGTTGGTTCGCAGGGACGCCACTTAGGTCCATGTATGAGCCCTGAGTACCAACCTGGTCGTTCGAGTCACAGTTTGTTTGCACTCCATGGTGGGTGGCGGAATCTCCACCGTATGTCGTCTTACCAGCATCGCCATCAAAGAGGTCTTGGGATGCAGCGACGATGCCGCATTCGCTGCAGATCAGCTCGCCCTTGTGCGCATCGATTTCCATTGTTCCAGCAAAGCACTCTTCGCAAGTCTCGTTTTCCTTCTTGTTCTTGTTATACATTCATATCACCATTCCTTCTCGGTTGTATTGGGGCGGCAAAACCAGCATTTGGGAATTTCGGAAGCCCGAAAAACCGCCCATGCCCGCCTCATTCGCCCCTGCTACATGTTATAGTAGACGAGGTCCGATTTAACACTTTCGGTGACAAGAGCCAATATTGGCAAACAAGAACCGAACATGTTTGTTTTTACGACCCACCGTTAATACACCATTCTACATTATTTAAACAAGAAAATTACAGGGTGAAGTGCGTTGATTGAAAACCACCGTGTTCCTCAAAAACCCTCGACCATATTGGAGAAGGAGAGGCCGAATTGTGAGCACTGACCAACCTGCAATTACCATCGAAGTGCAACCCATCAGTTCGCACTTTCCCGGTTGGCTGGAGGAGGCTTTCTTACAAAGAAAGGCAGATGGCTTGCTTGTCCTCTATCCAAATGAAACTTCAAGACGCCAAGCACTCGATCTTCTGTCAAATCAAGGTCTCTCAGTGGACACAACGCACCACCTCACGCTCGACCGCTTGGTGGACCTGCTTTACATGGACCTCAAACAACCAAGGAAGTTACAAGCCAATCCTGCTTTATTCAACGTAGTCCATGCGTTGACCAAGGAGTGCGCTGAAGAGGGAGGGCTGCCCCTTTTGTTTGCGCCATCAAAGCAAAAACGGACTTGGAAGCCCCACAATACAGAGCGCTTGGCTTCGCTCCATCGAACCCTCATGGATCTCGACAAGCCTTGGTCTTGGGATGATGACCCTGGCGCAAGAGAGTTTGACCAAATCCTTCATGATACTGGGCGTCGATTGGAAGGCACCCACCCCGTTCTTGTACAGCGCAAGTTGACAAAAGTTCTCACAGAGGCCAAATTGCCGTTCACACTGAACGATGTTGATGGTATTGTCATGCTTGATGCTGCACCCGATTACACCGAGGCACAGGTCAGTTTCCTTCGGGCTCTCAGCCACCACCGTCCAATCCACCAACTCTGTAACCCTGGTTCGTTCCGCCTTGGCCACCATGGCGCATACATAGACGACGTGCCTTACGTCACCGCTGAAACCCTCCCCTCTTGGGTGCCTGAACATGAGGTTCTCAAAGCAGAAAAGGCGATTGCGATCGATGGACATGCCTCTCCAAGGTATTACAGGGTGCAACTCCATCAACGAGCGCACGCATTTGAGGCGGCAATCGACTTGGTTCGCCAGTACAAGGTGTCGAGCCAAGGAAGCGTTCTTGTCGTTGACGGTCACGCAGATTCAACCATCGATCAGTGGCGCATCCGTCTCAAAGAACTCGGATTGAATTTGGGAAGAGGAACAGCCCCACTCGACACGGTTCCGGGCATCCACCATGTGCTTCGCCTCCTCCGATTAGGCGTTGGGCCTGACGCTTGGTCGATGACTCAACTGAGAGGGCTTACCTCACACACCAGTCTGCCAATCATCAACGGCGGTGTGCCTGATTTAGAACATCCAACTCGGCCAGATTGGAAGCCAAAACCCCACGTTGAGGTTCTTGAGAATATGTCTCGAAGCTTCCACGTCCGAGGCGGCCCAGGTGCGCTCACTCGATGGGCTCGCACGCTACGAAACGCTCAACCATCGCTCGGCAGAGATTCAGAGAAAGCCCGCCAATCACTTGAGGAAACTCAGTGGTGGCTCGCCTGCGTCGCACGGCTATGGGCCCCATTCATCGAGGGGGATGATGTTGAAGCATACACCAGCCGGGTTATCGGCTGCAGCAGCGGCGAGGCTTTACCGACTCCAAAAGCGTTAGAACACGGTGAAGCACTCCTCAACCATCTTTTCTCAACCTTGGATTGGGGCGAATTGACCCAACGAACAGGAGCCCATGATCGAACGCTTCCTGCGTTGCAATTGTTGATTGCAGCCCATCAGAATGGATTCAACCAAATGAAGGAAGCAAAGATCGAACCACCAAAAAATGGCATGGCCTTCATTGAGCACATGGAACAACTCGTTGCAGGAACAAAAATGCCAAGCGAGCGAGTCTCAAGCCAAAATGTGCGTGTCTTGACCCCCGAAGAGGCACACGGCTCTACAGCCGACCTTGTTCTCCTAGTTGGAATGGACGTTGATGCTTGGTCGATGAAGTTACCAAAAGTCCCGTGGCTTGATGCACCAACGAAGTTGAAATTAGGCATGCTCCATACAGATCTTGCAGTCCGCAAAGGCCGTCATCATCTGCGCCACCTGTTGCACGCAGGTCCGACCGTTGTTGTGTTTGACAGCACCTTAGAAGATGGAGGTGGGCCAGCAGCCCCTCTCGCAGAATGGTTGAGCGATGCACAGCGAAATGGGCAATACACTGAATTCCAAGGCGCCCCTGATTTCTTACCTCCACACGCCATTGAGGGTGACGATGCATCACGCTGCTGGCAATTTGATCCAACATCGCCTGAGCATCGATGGCTGTCACCTCGTCCGTTTACGATGGAACTCAGCAAAGGCTCAGTTCGAGGCATCCGTTCGGGTCAACGCGGAAGGGATGAGCGCCAGAGAACGGGCCTAGGTTTGCGAGAACGCACGGGAACAGAAGGGAAATTCAATTCCATTTATGGCATTGCTATGGCCCATGAAGGCTCAATTATGGAAGATCGTAAGCAACGGCAACCGACGTTTGCTGGTTTGAAGGACATGGAGTACATGCCATGGACTGTCCGCAACGCGCTTGTCACGACAGATCTATTGGCGCTTGAACCTTCATTTGGTCAAGCCAAAATAGGTCACAGTAAGCAACCAATTTGGCCTCATCTTGGGATGAAAAAAGGCGCCAAAAGCCGAGGGATTGCCATCGACCCACGACCTCTTCCTGCTCCGGAGTTGCCGGCCGGAGCTCTGTTGGATGTTCTCGGCGTTCATGGGCCTGGTGTGAAGCGAAAAGTATGGTCGGCTAGCCGAATTCAACCATGGCTCACTTGCCCACGCCAAGCTTGGGCGACAAGCCATCTTCAAGCCGAAGATCTCGAACAGGAAAGCGAAGACCTTGACCACCGTATCCGCGGACAGATCCTTCACGATTCTGAAGCAGCGCTGATGGCAGCGCACGAGGTTCCAATCGGTGGAAAAAGCCTCACAACAGCTCTTCCGCTGCATTCAGGAAAGGTACCGACGCTCGAAGCAGGTTGGGCGTCCATATTGATTCACTTAGAGGCATCAGTGCCCTGGTTAACACGCAACGACGCAATTGCGGCTCACCGTTGCCGGGACCTCATTGGCATCAACCCGGCAACATGGCGGGGGCACCTCGATGGCGAATTAACAGTTGAAGTCGGTGGACGAATCGGTCGTTTGTTGGAGGCAGATTACGCCTTGGCGGATGTTGCCCCCCTTGCGTGTGAATGGGTGCTCAAAATGTCCGATGGGGCCGCAGTTGAACTTGATGCCCTCAATGATTTGGGAAAACCTGCCCCGTTTAGCATTCGCGGTAACGCAGACCGTGTCGATGAAATTTGCCTTTCCCCAGAGATGCGAACCGCAGCGGTTGACAAAGGCCTGCTGTCAGCAACCCCCCACACAACGCCTCTTGATGTACGCCATCCAAATCAGTCGGGAGGCGCCCGACGGTTTGTGGTGATTCGAGATCTAAAAACGGTCAACGGACCCAAGGTCAAGGAAAGTGGAAAACGCCACCTTAAGGCGCTGTTCAATGAAGTGCAGCTTGGGTTGTATGCCCGCGCATGGGAACTGGCTCATCCAGGGGACCGGGTGGTCGGCGTTGGTGTTGGAGAGGTTGGAGAATCAACCACGCACTATGTCGAATTAGATCCGGAAATCGAACCGTACCTTGCGGGGTTGCACCTTGGTGAGCGGACATCATTGGTGGCGAATCAATTCCGGTTTCCAGACGATTTAGAATACCAAAGCAACGGGTTTAGGGCATGGATGAATGAACGAATGCAGACCGCTCGACGAGCCATCGATACCGCTGAAGCGGGCCACATTCATCCGGTTCCAAGTTCCTCATGCTCCTTCTGCAAGGTTCGTTCAATCTGCCCTTCAGCCCTTCTTGGAGGTGAAGCACGTTGAGCAACAAACGCATTCCATTCAATCAGAGCCAACGGCTTGGGCTCGATATCGATCGCCACATTGCGCTTGATGCCGGTGCAGGGACAGGAAAAACCACTGTGATGGCTGAACGGTATGTGCAGCATTTGCTTTCACCAGTGCAACGCTCTACCCTCGTTCTCCCTCACGGTCCAAGAGAACCACTGAGCGGCCATGGTTCCCTCAGAGCTCCCGCCAGAGAGCGAACAGACCGAAAAGAATGGAAGGGGCTGCTTCCAAGTGAAGTGGTTGCTATCACCTTTACCAAAAAAGCAGCATCAGAACTCAAAGCTCGCATCCGGGCCCGAGTTGCTCAAACGCGAAGATCCCCCGTCGCCCCGGATGACGATGTTGGAATTTTTGATCCACGCGTCGGTTCAGACGCCGACATCGAAATGCTCCTCTCTTCACTCGATGAGGCTCCAATTTCAACCATCGATGCGTTCCTTTCTCAACTTCTGAGCCCACACCTCGACTTGGTGGCTGTCCACCCGAGCAGGGAACAAATCGCTACAGAGCGGGCTCCTCTTTTGATTGAAGAAGCCCTCCATTCGGCTTGGCGTGTTCGAACCGTTGGTGATGCGCAAGAAGCTGGTGTGCTTGGTTACGTGAATTCATTTATCGAATCAAGAGACAGACTTTCCATCGCTCTTGGAGGCCAAGCGCAAGCCTCCATTGTGCTGTCTGGTATGCTGAACAAATCCCTCTTCGTAGAGGAATCAAGGAGGGCCATAGAGGCCCATTCTCAGCGGTTAGGGCAGCCTCTTCGTCACGACGCAACACTTCCAGAGCAGTTATTTTTGGAGATGTTCACTCAACCGGTTGTCGATCAAATTGATGTTTTTGCGGTGGACCTGCATAGGGCGCTCAACGAGTATGTTGACCTCTACCTTGCTCATTCAACCTCCTATGTGGTCCCGGCTGAGGCCGATGCAAAAACAGATCAAACACGATTCAATCATCTGGTTCACTTGGCGCGTCATGCGTTTGTTGAAGACCCAATTGTTCGGACCCAATGGGTTTGGAGCGTGGCCATTGCTGCAGCAGGAGCGATTAAGACCGATGGCAGCGAAACAACCTACTTCCCAAATGGCGCCCTTCCTCCCGCACGTAAGTCTGGATGGCACGCAGGGTTAGCGACGAAATCCAAAGCAAAGGGGTCCAAAGCCGAGAAAGAACAAATCTCGATTTCAGCGAAGTCCATAGGGTCCAAGATGTCGGATTTGCTCAACGGTGAAACTGGCCGATTGATTGGATTAATGGGGCGTTGTTCCACCCTCTTCTCGCCTCTAATCACAAACCAGTTCATTCCTGAAGGGTCAACACATGACCTGCATGCCTTGGATGTGGATCTCCCAGAATCCATACCTGAGCATGATGGCATGAGGGTTGGCTCAGCTTTGCAATCAAGGATCTTGCTTGATTTGTTGAGGGTGCACGAGGCTTGCAAAGAAATCCTTACTCAATTGAAAGCCCAAGAAGGGGTTCATGATTTCGCAGACATTCAAAATATGGCCGCAGATTTACTGCTCGCCCGTTGCCCGGACATGGTTCGTTATGATTATCCCCCGGCGGTGGTTGATGCACTCGACGATCTGGGTGATGAGCCGTGGGCGGATCATCACATTTCCCGCGCTCTCAACCTCGCATCAGAGGATGAAGCCTGTCTTGCAGATCTTCAACGTCGACTTCACACATTGCAGGTGCTTCGCCGGCAGTTTAGGGCTTTCATTATTGACGAATACCAAGACACGAACCCTGCGCACTTCCGCCTTCTTGCTCGCTTGTGGGGTCACCGTGCATTGCAACACGATGAACCAGCACGGCCACTTGGGCCCTGGGACCCTACGGTTTGTATCGTCGGCGATATGAAGCAAAGCATCTACAGATTCCGTCAAGCCGAAGTTTCAGTCATGCTTCGAGCTGTCGCCGCAGTCATGATGGCAAACGAGTTGGAACTTAGCGAATCAAGATGGCCCGAAGGTCTTCGACTGGAAGGGTACGGGCGAGATCCTAGGCCAATTGGGGCCGGAGGTGAAACTGCAGCGTTCATTGTAGCGAACAGCCTTGACGAGAATAAGGCCGTGTCTCAAGCATGGGAGCACGTCAGCCTGGGCGAAGATATGGACGGTTACGCCCCAGAATTCTCAGGAAACGACCGGCAACGCCGCCGGGGATTGGGGATCATCGACATGACGAGCAATTACCGTACAAAACCCGGTTTGGTTCACACCATGAATGGCATCTTCAGGGATGTCTTTGATTCTCGGCATCATTTGCTGCCCGGGGAATGGCATGCAACTGCACAGGATTTGGTCCCTGGTCGCCCTTCAGGCGAACAAAACGGTGTGCTTGAATGGCTTATGCCACTTGTGGAAGAAGAGGTGGAGCAACCTACGGATCTCACCGAACCGGTGAATGTGTTTGCAGATTCAACATCCAATCCGGTTCACCTTGAACATGAATTAATCGCAGCACGTTTGTCCGCTCTCCTTCAAGGTCAAGACACACGCGTTTGGAGTGCTAGCGCCTCATCGTTTGTACCTCTTGAAACTCAAGAAGAACCAATTTCCGCATCAGACGTGATGATTCTTGTCCACTCTCGGACGCATGTTCCTGACCTGATGAGGCGACTTCAGTCCAGAGGGATCCCCGTCGTGGCAGACAGGCAGGGGGCTTTGTTGGGAAGACCAATTGTTCAGCCTTTGATGGCGGCCCTCAACTTGATTGCCAACCCAGCCTCAAGAGCTGCAGTTCTTGGCCTTGCACGGTCGCCAGTGCTCGGGTTTACCGACGCACAAATTCAGACGATGATGGGCGAGTCTTGTGAAGGAGACTGGTGGGGCCACCTCCAGCAGCATTCGCAAAACCAGCACGTGGCTGCACTGCTCCACCACCTCAGGAGTTTGGTTCATGAGGGCGCACTGTACGAAGTGCTCGATGCGATTCTTGATCATTCAGACCTGCTCGTCGCGTTCCCAGATGACACCGACCGTCAAAATGCAGAGGCATGGTACACATTGGTCGTGTCAATTGGCAACGAACTGGGCCATGAAGCAGCAGCAATTCACACGAGGCTATGCGAATTGCAAAGGCTTGGTCAAAAGGGCCCACAAGCCACCACCGTCCCACCTGGCGGTGCCGTTCAAATCATGACCGTTCACAACGCTAAGGGGCTTGAAGCCGATGTTGTGTTTGTTGCTGGTATGTTCAAAGCGGGCGCATCAGATGCTAAATTAAACACCAAAGAGAATGTCCTTGTCACCCCACAGATCATCGCGGGTCGAATCAATCCTTGGCGTTCAGTGAACCGGCCACACGATGGTTTGTGGGAGTTTACGTTGGCTTTGGATAAAGCACAGACACAGGCCGAACGTCGCCGCTCATTCTATGTCGCACTCACCCGCGCTCGCGATCGTTTGATCCTTGTTGGTGCGTATTCAAACAAGACCTTGCCAAGTGCAGACGGCAAATTGGAGATCAAAACCAAAGCCTCGAAGAGCACGATGGGTGGAATGTGGCTGGAAGGATTGCGCAGTTTAGCGCACCAAGGTGAAGTTACAGACTCCCCCTGGCTTGTCAACACCGACCTTGACCGTGCCGACCTTCGTCCGTACGGAGAGCGAACTCTTTCGCTCGACCCCTATGCATTGTACGAGCATGCACAATTGGGAGAAGAAGCGGTGGACTCCATCCGAATCTACACCCATCCAGATTGCTTCGAATCGAGCATGGTCCGGACCCCTCTCAATGTTTGGCAAAGCATTGAGGAGAGGCTAGAAGCAGGACTTGATGCGAGTTCAACTGAAGAATCATCTTTGACCGTTTCAGAATCCGTTCGGATGACTGCTCACGGTTTGGACACCAGCCACAACTGCCGACGAAGGCACTGGTTAGCGGAGGTGAAAGGATGGGTCCCTGAACGCTTCAATCTCCTCACCAACCACACAACGAATTTGGGTTCAACCTCGCTCTTCCCGATGGCGACTGTGTTTGGAACAATGATGCATCGCTTGGTTGAATTGGGGTTGGCAAATCCATCTGCTTCAGCCTTGCCACATTCAACACCCCTGCCCGCAGCATGGCAGTATGGGGGAGAAGATCACCTCGATGACACGGCCACTATTGATGTCGTTCTCAACGAGGAAGGTTATTCCCGAAACACAGATGGCGAGAACAAGGACATCGCTGAGCGAACGGCTGAACGATTAGCGCATTTGGGACGGCTTGTTCGTGACGGTTTGCTTGGTCGTTGGTCCAAAGGCGAGCAACATGGTGGCCTTACGGTCGAAGGTTTGCGAACAGAGTTGCCGTTCTATCACCGTCATGGAGTCCCAGTCGATGGCCTGCGCCGTTCCAAATTCGATGTGAACGGGCCTGTGGAAACTTCAGTGTTCGATGCATTGGATTTGGTCTTTGATGGAAGGGCGGATCTGGTGCTTGCTTTACGCGATGAAAAGCAGCGAGGCTACCTCCAAATTGTCGATCTCAAAACCAGCGGCTGCCGGGACGGTTTCAATGCGGAGGATGCAACAAACGGCTCGCCGCTTCAACAATACAGCGGAGATATCCTCAATCCAGAACCATCAACTGAGGCTGAGAAAGCATTGCTGCACGAGCATAGGCTCCAACTGACTTTGTATTCGGTTGCTCTAGAAGCCATTGAGTCACAAAAGCCGCTTGAAGAACGCCGAGGGATCCTCCCTCCCGCTTTGCTTGTTGGGGCATCCGGGCGTTTGATTCAACTGTCTGATGAAGAATTTTCCCAAGCCCGCACAGATTTGAACAAACAATTGCAGTGGATTGGTCATCTTGCTGCTGTGCCTGATGGCCTCGAAGAACCACCTCGCCTCGAGGCACATGACGCCCACCACTGTCAAACATGCCCGTTCTTCACGGGTAAAGTCCGCCTGTGTGGGCCACAGGGCAGTGAGCTTGGTTTCATCGAAGAACCTGTGCAAGACTAGCGCCGCTTCCCCATCATCACGAGGGTTCCAACAAAACCATCCTTCGCAGCCGCACGGTGCATCTCGACATCCACAAAACCCGCAGCAATCATGGCTTCTTTCCATTCTGATTCACTCATTAACGTCATGTGGACGTTAAGCGCTTCTGGCCATCCATGGCTGTCTGAGTTTTCGAGGTAGTGGTCGATGCCCGCAACCAGTACTCCTCCGTCGTTCATCCATTCATCATGGAGCACCTTGAGCATTTGAGAAGGATCTTTCAGGTAGTAGAGAAATTCCATAGAATGAACCAAATCGAACCGCTCAGACGGCTTCCATTGAGGTAAAAGAGCGAGGTGAAACGCTCCATCGCCGAGTGATTTTGCCTTCTTAATCATCGCTTCTGACCCATCGACCCCAACGGCATGAGTGCAACCTTCAATCGCCTCGAGCGCTCGACACACCCAACCGTTACCGCAACCAACATCCACGGCCGAAAACGGGGCATTCACTTGAGCCAAAGACATGTCGAGCATTTCAGTAACAGATGCTGCATGGCCTCTTTCCATGCCCTCGTCCTTGTTCTTCATGGCCCATTCTGAAAATAAATCGGTGGCGGCTCGGGTGGTCATACATCGTGGCTTTGTGGCCGTTCCTTGAACATGTCCCTCAAACGAAAGGCACATGGTTTGCCGTTCTTTGGCCGAAACCATGCTCGATTCAACCACGACCCTAGACGATGTGCTTTATTCCTCGATTGAACCTTATGATTCTGGAATGCTTCAAGTGACCGACCTCCATTCAATTGCATGGGAAAAGTCCGGTAATCCAGATGGGATTCCAGTCGTTGTGATTCATGGAGGGCCCGGCGGCGGTGGCCAACCCGCCTACCGGCAATACTTCGACCCAGCAAAATTCAACATCATTCAATTCGACCAACGCGGCTGTGGTCAATCAACTCCTCACGCCGAGTTGCGAGACAACACAACACAAGCAATGGTGGCTGATATCGAAGCGTTAAGGGTTTCATTTGGTGTTGAACAATGGCATGTATTCGGCGGTTCTTGGGGATCCACTCTCTCCCTCATTTATGCTCAGACATACCCCGACCGTGTTCGAAGTTTGATCTTAAGAGGCATCTTCATGTGCAGAAAAAGTGAACTGCATTGGTTCTACCAGGACGGTGCAAGCCATATCTTCCCTGATGCGTTTGAGCCTTACCGGGAACACATACCAAAAGAAGAACAAGGCAATCTCATCAAAGCATACTACGCCCGCTTGACCAGCGAAGATGTCGAAGTTCGCCGAGCCGCTGCAAAGCAATGGACCCGTTGGGAAATGGCCACAAGTCGTCTTTTCCCCGACCCGAGTTACTTGGAGAAAGCCGAGGATTTGGATTTCGCAGTGGCCTTTGCGCGCATCGAATGCCATTACTTCATCAACGCTATCTTTGTCGAAGAAGCCCATATTTTGAACCATGCAGAAGTCATCGCCCATATCCCAACAGTGATTGTACAAGGGCGCTATGACGTGGTCTGTCCAACCCGCAGCGCTTGGGAATTGCACAAGGCCCTTCCTCAAAGTAACCTCATCATTGTTGCCGATGCGGGCCACTCGATGGGTGAAGTGAGCATCGCTAGGGAACTTGTGGCTGCAACAGATTCAGTTTCCGAGTGAATTCTTCTGCGAATTCATGCCCGTTTTCACGGTCGATGAAGCGTCGGCTTGATAGGGTGGAGTTAAGTGGACTTGCATGGAGGCTCGCCTCCGGGTGATACCATGACCGAAGAAGGGACCGTCACGCCAGAGATTCGAATTCAACAACTTGAGGAACAACTCGCAACTGAGACCGACCGTTTGCAAAAGTTGTTCGCTGCTTACGAAGGAGTGGAGAAAGACCTCTTCGATGCTCGAACGGAAAACGAGGTTTTGGAAAAAGAAATCATCGAACGTGAGATCGAAAAAGAGACACAAGAAGCTCTTCTCAATGAACGAGAAATTCGTGTTCGTGAACTTGAATTGCGGGCTGTCAAAGCCGGAAAGCAAGTGGAGCACCTCAAGCCAGAACTCGAAAAGATGGAAGAGAAATACTCTCGTGAAAAAGACCGTCTGGGCAAAGTGTTTGGCATTGCAGAAGAACTGGATAATGACCTTCGTTTGGCCGTTTCAGAAATGAAAGCCCGTGACGACTGGTACGTCGACCACATGCAAATCTTTGAGGACCTCAACAAGGCGATCAAGGAGCGTTATGAGATGATTGAGCGCGCTGTCGAAGCAGAGCGCAAATCCCAACACATGTCTCGTGCTTTCACCGAGCGAATGGACGACATGGTCGAAGCACGTGCTGCGGACATGACCATTGAAGAAGCAGAACAAGTCTCAGCAGAAGCCGATTCGGCCTCTGTTGAAATTGTGGGCGATAGTGCAGTGGAAGACCTTCTCGACGACGGAGTCCTCAACAACAGCAACACGGCTGCAAAAGAAGAAGCTGTGGAAGAATCTCCTGCCGATGAAACGGAAACTCCCGAGGCCACAGAGGCTACGCCTTCTGATTGGTCGAATGGCGACGACCCTTGGGCAGAGTGAGGCACTCACATGTCTGGGCTGGCCCATGGCGGCCATGCGCCGGTTTTGATCACCTTCATGATGGGGGTCAGTTCACTCATTGTAGGGGCGCTCATCGATCCTTTGAGCGGCCTCATTCCTTTGTTTGGAATTTTATGCCTCATGATGTCGGCCTTTTTCGTCAATTTTTGGCGTGACCCCGACCGACCGATTCCAAAAGAGGAAGGGGTTTTGGTTTCGCCTGCAGACGGGCGTGTCATGTTCGTGCGTCGAGAACGAGCGACGGGAAGACGACCCTCAAAGGAAGAACTCCAAGAATCAGCCATCGAAGATGACCGCCTCACTGGAAATTGGGTTGGCGAGGCCTGCTTACATCCATTGTCCTTTGAGACTGAACAACGGTTCGAAGCGGTGCCCGAAGGGGAGGAAAGTGCAGATGATGTGGTGCGTGCTGCGATTTTTATGTCGCCCTTGGATGTCCATGTCAACCGAGCCCCAATGGCTGGAACCATTGAACGGATGGAGCATCGGACAGGTAAAGGACTCAAGCGAGGACCGTTTCGAGCAGCGTTCAAAAAAGAAAGCGAACACAACGAAAGGGTTCGAACGGTCTTTCTCAACGATGAGCAAGTTCGAGTTGAAGTCACCCAAATTTCTGGAGCATTGGCGCGGACCATCATCCCGTGGAGTGGCATTGGCGAGCCGATGCGACGTGGCCAGAGGTTTGGCATGATTCGTCTTGGCTCAAGGGTTGATGTTCGTGTTCCTGCGGCCGCGTTCTCGTCCGCTGTTGTTTCTGCGGAAATGAACCAAGAGGCTTATCCAAAAGGGCAATTTGTTCAGGCAGGCACCTCTATCCTGTTCCATCCCATTGCTGAATCCGCGTCGGTGGATTGAAACCGGTAGGGCCGGCCAACAAACCAAAGGGGGGCACTCATGGCGAATCAAAAATCACTCACTTTGGTTGGCGATGGTCAGAAGGGTGCTCGTATTCACGACCTGGTCAAAGCCCCGGCAAACACGCCTTGGGCAAAAGCCAGGCAGCAATCATGGGACGCAAGTGAACCTGCAACAGTGTATTACACTCCAGAAACACTCGCAGATGGAACTCCTTGCAGTGCAGTGACTGTGATTCTGCGCACCAAGGGATGCCATTGGTGGTGGTCAAGTGGGTGCACTTTTTGCGGCTATTTCAACGACACACGCGACGATGTCACGAACGAGGACCTGCACGCCCAATGGGCGTATGCAAAATCGAAATTCGACGATTTCAAAGACCATGCGATGGTGAAAGTTTACACCAGTGGTTCACTGCTTGAGGATCGAGAAATTCCAGTTCCCTTCCAAGAAACTGTGCTGCGCGATTGCCAGGATCTTGGCAAAGAATTGATTGTTGAATCCCGATGCGAACAACTCACGGAAGAGAAGTTGGCTTGGGCCACCTCGATCAACACAAGTTTCGCAGTCGCCATCGGGCTTGAGGCCTATGACGATGAAGTGCTTCGCTTCCACGTCAACAAAGGGTTCACGACCAAATCATGGGACCGGGCTGTTGCCAACCTCAAGAAATTCAACGTTCGGGTCAAGACCTATTTGATGTTCAAACCACCGTTCATGAATGAAGCAGATGCACTGCTTCATGGAGTCAAATGGATTGAGGCGGTGGCCGAAAAGAGCGATGAGATATCCGTTAACCCGATGAACATTCAGCGCGGTACCATCATCGATCGATTGCACCGTCACAATGAGTATCGCCCTCCTTGGCTGTGGTCTTTGGTCGAAATGATTCGACAGGCTCACCCAACGATTCATCCTAACAACACAGGCAATGGTGGCGAAGGGCAAGTCAGTCGACTCATTGTCCACCCAACAGCTGGTGGCCGTGTACGCGGCGCACACAACTGCGGGGCTTGCGATGCTGAGGTCGTGGCCGCCATCGAGCGGTATGCGGTTTCAGGAGAATTGGCTGAGTTTGAAGGGTTGGAATGCGATTGCCAGAAGGCATGGGCAGAAGAGGTCGCACTTGAGCACGCTTTGCCAACACCACTCGGTATTTCGAAACCCCGCCGTGGCAATGTTTTGGATGCATTGCGGGCACCCTGATCTGCTTCGAGCAATCGCCCGCATACCTCTTTGCAAGGTGTGAATCTTTATGACCGCTGTACGAGTGGGCGGAATGACCCCTATGGGGTCATGTTCGGGTGAACCTTATGACAAACACAACCAGTCTTCCAGATGTAACCGTTGGAACCGGCGAACCGGCTTCCAGTCGTATTCTTTTGACCCTGCTCTCAGTTGGTGTGCTTGGCCTGTTCGCATTGTTCTCAAATGTCTTCGGTTGGGACAACATTCCCTTGCTCGGTGAACTGGTCCCATTGATCGGAAATCTTGGTGGTAGTGGAATCTGGTATTACCTCATTGGCCTTCTCATTGGTATTGGTGCCATTGTGGCCTCACTTCTTGCAGAGGTCATCGTCGATTAGGAGGTGTGATGCATGGAAACTGTCTTCATTACATCTGGCCTTTTGATTGCCATTCTTTTCTTCACCGCAAATTACCTTGTCAAAGGCATCGGTGGAATGAGCGCACCGCTTCAACAAGTGGGTATGTTCCTTCTCAATAAAGCCCCAGCGGGCATCATTGATCTGTTCAGTGATGAGGCTGGAAGTGGAAGCAAAACCTGGATTCGCTTCGGTATGGTTTGGTTTATTTTTGCAGCAATCTCAAGCTTCCTCGGTCTTTGGCACAGTTACGATGGCACTGCGCTCGATTCCCTTGCTAGCATTGGATGGTCCTATGACGATGGCTCAATGCTGACAGAATACACCAACGTGTTCTTCATGACTGCCCTCAACTACATGCTTGTCGGTGGCGCTCTTGTCGCCGTCTCTCGTACCGCTCAAGGTCGACTTGCAAGTGAAAAGAGCGCTTCTATGGTGGCCTTGCTTCTCACAGTATCCACTGCTGCCTATCTTTTCCTGCCAGTCCTGCTCTCGTTCGTGACCCTCGACAACGAAGCAGGCATCATTGACACCGTGACCAATGTCTCCTCGCTTGTGGTCGGTTCCTTGCTTCACGCAGCGATTCTGATCAACGTGCTCATCACCGTTGCGAACCGTGCATCTGACAACCTTTCTCCGACCACATGGTTCCTCGTTTTGGCGCTTGTTGCAAAGATCTCCGGCGGCCTCATGGCCTTTATTGGCGAACTCATGTCCTCCACACAAACCGTTTGGATGGCAGAGCATGTGCTCACTGGATGGGTTCCACTTGCGCTCATCTTCGGGCTTGCTTACCACATCATCCCTTACACAACCGGCACTCCAGTTTGGTCAGAGTCGTTGTTCAAGGTCAACATGCTTTTGCTGTTTGTGACCGTCCCCCCGTTCTTCATGACAGCAGCAACGAGTGCAGAGTTCCTCCAAAATGTAGGCGCTATTCTCCTTACCCTTGGACTGCTTCCATTGCTTGCTGGATCGTTTAACCTCCTTATCACAGCAAAATCAAACGCAGAAGCGATTGTCAAGAATCCTGGTGCCTTTGCAGCTACCGGAGCGATGTTACTGCTTCCATTGTATGCTGTTGGTGGCTACTTCACCAGCATGGACGTCTTCGTTGGTCTTGGAAACCTCGGTACAATGGCCACGACCGTCGATCAAGGCTTCATGTACACGGTTGGTGGTTTGATGATGCTTGCGAGTGTGTTCACAGCATACCCGCTTGCTGCACGAAAGCTATTGGCATCCACCTCAAACGCACAACTTGCAGTCTGGCTTACCATTGTCGGTGGTCTCATGTCCACCGTCATCCGCTTGATGGGCGACTTCACCAACCAAGCCGTTGCAAATTCCGGAGTGGAAGATGCAGTTGCCAACTCAGGTGGTTTCCTTCTCGTTGCCTCTTCAATGTACTATCTATGTGCAATTGCGACCATCATCACAGCACAGGTCATGATTCGTACCGGTACCCGTGGCAACGCAGATGCGGTGCTTCAAAGCGCAACAAGCGACATCAATGCTTACACCCTTGTTGAAGGCACAACAACAATTCGAACCTTGCTTGGCCGAGGTGTTGGAATCGATACAGAACTCAACATTGGCCACAGTGAAGAGGACGATGGTGCCACAATAATCGCCGTTAGTGCCCACCTTCACAATGAAGAAATCACTGAATTCCCAGACGACGGCACAGGCCCAGCCGAAGAGTTGGTGATGCTGTCAAATTACCTCGCAGAATCGGACCAATCATTGTTCCAATTCTTCCAATCCATCGATCTTGATGATTCGGGCACCATCGATGGCTTCGAATTCCAAAGAGCGCTCAAGAACGCAGAAATCGCCAACCTCCCTCCATGGGAAATGAGCGCTCTTCTCGAGGCAATGGATCTTGATGGCGATGGAAAGATCAACCTTCCAGAACTCGACATTGCTGTGACAAAAATTCGATCCATGCAAAGCACTTCTGAAGAAGAGTGAAGCAGCAAAGGGGATGTGGACTGGGTGCGAATTGGCCTTGTCGGCAAACCAAATGTGGGCAAATCTACTTTTTTCAGCGCTGCAACATTGGCCAAGGTGGACATCGCGAACTACCCCTTCTGTACCATTGAACCGAACGTCGGTGTTGCGTTTGTCGCAGCACGTCTTGATTGTCCCTGCAAGGACATCAGGGTGAAACTGGAAGCCGAAGGACGAATCGAGGCCGTCAAGGAAGACGATCCAAGAAAGGGCAGTCTATGTGAGCCAAGAACGGGTTCCTGTGTTGGTCATCGCCGACTTGTCCCTTGCTTCCTTGTTGACATTGCAGGTCTTGTTCCGGGAGCGAGCGAAGGGCGTGGACGTGGTAACGCCTTCTTGGCGGATTTAGCCAACTGTAACGCGCTCATACAAGTTGTGGATGCTGCCGGAAGCACGGACCTCGAAGGCAACCCCCAGGGGCTGAATCAACCATCGGAACTCGCCCGGGCACGAGTCAATGAAGAAATTGAATTTCTCGGACATGAACTTGATGCGTGGATTGCCGGTTTGTTGCTGGATGGTTGGTCACGTGGGGTGCGCCGAGTGCAAGCTGAAGGTGACAAAGGCCTTGTCTCGTTCATTCATGAGCGGCTTACGGGGTTAGGTGCAACGCTACAGTCTGTCTCGTTAGCATACGATGCCTTCTTTTCAGAACAAAGCGACCTTGGTTCCCCCTGGGATTGGAATTCAGATGTCATTGCAGCGTTAGCCGTCCATTTGAGAACAGCTCTTTTCCCAATCCACATCGCCGCCAACAAATTTGATGTTGCTCCGAACGATGTGCTGGATGGTGTTGCTGCCAATGGCGTCATCATACCATGCATGGCCGATGTGGAACTGGGTCTGCGTCGGGCGGATGCAGCAAACCTCATCGCATATGTACCCGGCGAGAATGACTTCCAATTTAGCGATCAATCCTCGCTCAATGAAGCTCAAATGAAAGCACTTAATCACATGAAGGAACGCCTCAAAACCAACCAAGGAACGGGTGTAGCCAGGGTGCTCGACACGGTCTTGTTCGATGAATTGGATCATATCGTGGTCTATCCCGTACAGGATGAAGCTCGCTGGACCGATGGAGATGGAAAGGTGCTGCCCGATGCGTTTGTGGTCCCGTCTGGCATACAAGCCAAAGCCTTGGCATTCAAGGTGCACACCGATTTAGGAAACGGGTTCATTCGGGGCGTCGATGGACGAAGCCGACGTGTTGTTGGTTCCGACCATGAGTTGCAGGACGGAGATGTTCTGAAAATTCACGCTAAATCGTAATCAGTGGCCTTCTGGTCGATCGTAGGCAGGGGTTAAACGTGCCATGTCTCCAGAATATTGCCCGCCTCGGTAGATGAACCAAACAGGCGTCAAGAGCGTCAAGGCAAGCAAAATGAGCAAGAAATACAAGCCCCACGGTTGAACATCTCGAATCACCATAATCCAAAGGGTCCAGAGCAACGGAATGTATAGGAAAATACTGTAACGCCGAGCGAGCGTTTGCAGACGGGCACTGCCCAATCCGCCGTCGTACATGTTCGCAGCGTCTTCTTTTGAGACAAGTCCCTTTTCCAAACCACAGCGCACACAAACCTGTGTCATAGGCCCGTTTCCATGAATGAATTGTTCACGTGGGTAGGTGCTTGAACAGTAACGGCAACTTGGCATGGTCTTCCCTCATTGTCTCCGAAATGCTCACGATTCTTCAAGCATCCGCTTCCATCCTGAGGAAATTGGCAAGCAAGGTGATGCCTTCTGGTGAGCCAACCGACTCGGGGTGGAATTGAACACCAACCACGGAGTGCTCTGAATGCGCAATGGCCATGATTTCACCCGTACCTTCGAGATGGGCCGTTTCTAGCAACTCATCGCCTGCCCCAGACGCTACAATCAGTGAGTTGTACAACGTAAATGGATGGGGGGAATTGAGGCCTTCAAACAGCCCATTGCCAGTATGAATAATGTTTCTTGGAGAGCCATGGACTGGACCCGATGGTGTTTGGTTTAGGTTCATCCCTGCTGCTAGACCGATGGCTTGATGCCCAAGGCAGATGCCCAAAACAGGGATTGAAATTTCACCTCGAATGGCTTGCTTTGCAATGTCCATGGTCAAGGCTGAATCGCTTGGTTTGCCAGGCCCGGGGCCTAAGATTACATGCGATGGATTGAGCCGTTGAAGTATGTGATCAACCTCACCATTGACCGCCTCAACGGGTCGGTCACTGGTTCTGGAACGATGAATGACGACGTTGTGTCCTCGTCCGGCCACTGCATGTGCAATGTTTTGGGTGAAGGAATCGAGATTGTCAATCAGCAACACACATTTCTCAATCTGGAGGTCAACAGTGTCAATCATCACCGTTCCTTGAGGTGCGATTGAGGGAGGTGCTTCTTCTGGAATGAGATGGTGAATGGCCAACTGACCTTGTGGTAATGACGCACGCTCATCTAAATTCCAACCGCACGCTTTGCGCAAGGCTGCAGCCTTCCACTTGGCTTCCTTAATTTCTTCTTCAGCAACCGAACCAATTGTGATGCCACCTCCAGCTGCGATGGCACCATGCCACTGTTTGCGAGCTCTTGTTGCGATGAGGGTCCGAATGAGGATGTTCCATGTTCCTGCTCCGCTAAAGGGATCAAACCAACCAATTGATCCGGTCCAAAAAGAGCGAGGTGTCTGTTCAAGCTCATCAATGGTGGCGCACACAACGGTTCTCGGACATCCGGTGATGCTTCCGCCGGGGAAGATTGCTTCAAGCGCATCAAAAGGTGTGTTTTCGGGGCCTAAATCCCCTGTGACTTGAGACACGAGGTGCTGCACATTGGCATAAGCCTCGACGTCAAATCGCTCAACTTCGACGCTCCCAACAGCACACACCGAACCCAAATCGTTTCGCATCAAATCCACAAGCATCCTGTGTTCAGCACGCTCTTTTTCGTCATTGATCATTTCCTCGCGAAGCCGGAGTTCCTCTTGTGGCGTCTCACCTCGTGGACGGGTGCCTTTGATTGGTGTTGTGCGCAGTTGAACTCCATCGCATTGAAGCAAAGATTCTGGTGACGAACTCACCAAGGCAAGGCCAAGGTCTTCAGAATGCATGTACGCAGAAAACGGCGCTGGATTTGTGGCACAAAGCCGTTGGAAAATGACCCTTGGATGCTCGTTCAATTGCCCCCGCCACCAGCGCCCAAGGTTGACCTGATACATTTGACCTGCAGCGATGCTTCCACGGATGGTCTCAATTCCGGTTTTGTGTTCTTCGTCCGTCATGTTGGATGATTCAGGATGAGGGTTTGGTGCGTGAACGGCGATGCTCTTTTCTTGCGCTTGGCTAAGTTCAGAGCCCACCCGCTGCGACCAGTCATCGCCCTTGATTGAAAAGGCGTGAAGTTCCCCAGTTGATTTGTCTTCAGCGAGGTACCGTTCAACAAAGAACAGGACGCACAAAATCGTGCCCTCCTCAGGGGGGTGTTGAAGCGTCAAAGGCTGTGTCCATTGAACCAAATCATACGCAAGGCAACCAGACCAGAATGGACGCTTGGGCAATTCAGGCAGCGGGGTGCCTTCAAACTCGGTTTGGGTTGAGAAGGCCTGGAGTTTTTCCAACACGCCCGCAAGCGTTTCGTCAAAAATGGTGGTGGCATGGTACCAACATCCATGTTTCCACTCTTCAATATGGCCAACCAACTGCGAGGTTTGTGAGGTGAGGCGAACATCTCCTTTACTTGGAGAATGAGGTGCAGACGGTTGGATTTTTGGTTGACGGACCACCAATCTTCGACGTGAAGGGCCACAAAGCATCGAGGCTTTTGCGAGGTGAGATGCTGGTCCCCCAGAAACCAGCAGCAACTCATCAGGGCCTCCGAATTTGAACGCATTTGGGCCGATGAGACCCACCTCGTTCAGATGATGCAACAGGGGTACCAAGCGTTCTTCGATGGTCACGCCCCCACATGAGTCCAAGCGTTCACATTTTGATAATGTTGGGTCAACATTGCTTGGCACTTCTGTGTGAACTCCTGTCCATTTCCGATCGCTTCTCCATCAATCGACGCAATTCGTGAAGCGCCAACTCCACTGCCGATGGCCACCATTTCCAATGCCCGCGCCACCATTCGTTCATTCAAGCGGCCATGGTGAACGGGAACTCCTGATGCTTCCAACAGCGGCGTGAGGATGTCTGCAGTGACGCTCTGCACTCCACCTTCCTCTTCAGAGGCAAGCCATGCTGTGCCGTCCTCGTCAATCACGAGGGGGGTTGCACGGTCCCCGTCAATGATGGCAAATTCGTGGACCAGTAAGGCAAGATCGGACCCCTTCGCATCTGCATGTTTTGTTGCCTCAACATACGGTTCCCAGTCGCCGTGTTTCGTTCCGTTGATCTTCGGAGACCACCGGGGCGCAGGGACTGTGACTGCCTCAAATTCATCGTTTCTAAGAAAAAACTGACGGGGTTGAACTGTGATTTGGCCCTCCCTCGAGAGTTCGAGTCGGATCAGGCCGTATGGATGAAACTGCGGGGGGGAAGTGCTAGGTTCTGCTATGCTCCATGCTGCATCAAGCATGGACAGAATGTGTTCAGGCCAAGCAATTCGTAGCCGCTTAGCATGCTTTTCCATCCGCTCAAGGTGGAGTTGAAGGTCAGCAAGATGGCTACCCCCATCCCACACAAGCGTGGTGAACACCTTGTCTCGCGGGTTGGTAGGCACCGAGTCAGTCCCCCTTCATCTCAAAGTAAATCATCTAAGAAAGAGGTGTCAATTCCCTTGCTTGGTTGCTTTGGAGCAGGGCCAGCACCTAACTCGTTCAACAACTCATTGTTCTGTACGGGCTGCATAACCGGTTGTGCTGGTTGGTAAGCAGGGCGCCCATAGATGTCTTGCTGAGTCTGTTGAGGCGCGTACATGTCTGCCGCTGGCGCTGCAGCAGGTGCCATTGGCGGTGCTGCAGCCGGTGGAGTGGCAGGCGATGCATCACCCCATCCTTGGTCGTCTTGAATGCCCCAAGTCGCTTCCTGAAGTTCCCACGACTTCGATCGGCTGCGCTGGTTTCCACGTGTGCGGACCACTGCAATGAAGAGGATAATCGCCGCGAAGAACAACCCTGCTGCAAGGAGGTTTGGTGTTGTCAACAAGGACGAGAAATCGGCTCCATCGTTGCCATCTCCCGGAAGGGTGCTGTCGTCCCCTTCACCTTTGACAGGGTCAATCTTTTGGGGATTGATGGCCTGCTTTTCGAACAGATTGTCTTGCACTGTGACGCCGACATACCATGCACTTGCGTTGGTCAAATCTTCGAAGATCTCAGCGGTGATTAAGAACGAATTGGAAGCCTTCACATCCGCCAACCACGTCGCTTCAAGGGTCGTGTCATACTCATCTTCTGCAATGTAGATGACGTAATTTTCAATGCTGTCGTCAGAGGACAATGTCCAGGTCACCAGAATGTTGGATTCATCAACCCATGAAAGGGTAACGCCCGAAACATCCGGGAGATAGTCGCCCCGCTCATCGACTCCATCGTCAACCGATTGAGATGAAACCACCACGAGGTCGCTTGTGAGAGCGTTACCGGAGGTGTCACGAACGACAACAACCGCCCAAATTTCCTGCCCAGGAATCACTGGTGTATCTCCTGCAACCAAGTCAATGGTCAGCGGGAGGTCAGGGGAACGGGCGAGGATTGCAATCGGTGCGCTCGGGCCTAATGTCCCAGTTCCTACGCTTGTGAAGGACCATGTTGCGGCATAGACTTCGTACGAGCCGACATCGCTCGCATCACTCAATTCGAAGTCAAGCAACAGAGCGCTGCCGTCGTCAGACGGCCGGTCAACAAGTTCGAGTGACTCCAGTCTTGCAGGTGCCTCAGTGTCTTGTTCATTGTCAATTGGGGTGACCGTTGCTTCCACGAGGTCAGTCAGGTGGACATTTCCAGAAAGGTCATGCACTGTAACGACCACAAACAATTCGATTCCAGGTTGAATCAATTGTGGTGTTGCTGATGTTAAATCCATCATGTTGGTTGTACCGCTGTACAGAGCTGAGGTGAGGGTGATTTCAATTGGATTGAAGTCCTCATCGACCCATTGCTTGTTGATTTTCAAGCAGCCACAACGTTCAGGATCTTGGCCAAAGGCAGCCCATGCTGTTGTAAGGTCTGCGATTGGTTGGTCGGCCGCCCAAACCGTGTAGTGCGAGAAATCATCAGCGTCTGAGATGGACCAAAGCACGTCGATAGCAGTACCGTCATCATCTGGATGGTCGAAGGCTTGGACGGTGGAAACACGATCGGGAGTTGTTCCGGTTCCAGCTGTGTTTCGTAGAGGCGTCACCTGTACGAGGGTGACGTCAACAAGGTTGGCGTTGAGCCAGTCATCGTACGCTACGACGCCCACATAGTAGGATTGACCGTCTTGGAGTGCGACGCCATCAATGCTTGTGACGATGGCTGACTCCTCTGAGCAATCGTTGATGATCTTCGCTTGAGTGAAGCCGTAATCAGTAATCATTTGCATCGAACTTTGATCAATCGGAGTTTCTGCTTCGTCCCATGTTCGCATGAAGATGGTGTAGAACGTACAGTCCTCGGCAGGGTTCGCATCCCATGAAACGGTGATTCGTCCACCCTCGTCATCCGGGGTGTCAATGGCGGCTACATTCTCCATCTTCGGCGGAGGCGTGTTGTCATTGAGTCCACCGGTTGGGACAAACGGTCCAACGATGAGGGCGTTCATCAAATCCTCTTGACCCGCCTCGTCGACGCAAGTCAATCCAAGCCAATATGGCTGGCCGGGCGAGAGGGACAATACGGTGGAATTTCCTTCCATTCTCATGACTCCAGCCTCGGGTGTTAAGCCCAGGACATCAGTCATTGGTTGAGTGGATGCATAGATGTTAGTTTGCAGAAGGTCAAGGCTTGTGCATCGCGACCATTCGACATCAAGATCGCCGTCCTCTCCGCCCTCATGGGGCCCCGCAGTAGCCCAAATGGGCGGAAGCGGAACTTCATCACTTGGTGAGGCTGGTCCGATCACTGGCGATGGAACACCTAAGCGCCCATCGTCGTATTCGACAACGACAACAGCATAGTAATCTGTACCATCAACCAAGTCGATTCCGTTTGCCGTTGTGACTTCGCTCGAAAGTCGACTGTGAAGTGATATCGCTTTGTCCACGGTTCGCGTGCTGAGGTAGTCAACCGTGATGCCGCTTGGGTCCCAAACTGCACCTTCATTCACATACACAAGGTAGCGTGCAAAATCATCGTCGTGAACAAGGCTCCATTCCGCAATCAAGGCTCCGCCACCATCGTCTGGGCGATCGATGAGTTCAGACAGTGCGATCGGCGTTTCAGTCTTGACATAGTCGTAAATGAGGCGCACATGCATGGACCCATTGGCTGGTGAACGCAAAGTGAGTTGTACGAATTGAGTTCCGTTGACAATGATACCATTGTCGACGGCAAGTTGCATCGTGGTTTCGAAGCCTGGGTTGTTGTTGAGTTCGATTGTAGCGTTGTACTTCAGACTCACTGATTTGGCCCATGTTGCTGCATAATTGACGGGTGAAGTAAAGGCCAACGGCACTGTTTGGAACAAGATGCCGTTGGTGCCTTCGACACCGAACGACGGGTCGAGGGTAACCGGGTTGTCGAGATCGGCTAACTGAATGGCCATGCCGGGATGAGTCATGTCGCTGATGTCCAAGGATTGTAGATTGAAGCCGACGTTCAACGGGTTTGCTTTCCGGAGTGTGAATCGGTCCATCTCAGTGTATTGTGCGTTGTTTTCAAAGCCGAACAAGCCAATTTCTCCTGTTGTCAACCACACTGCGTCTGAGGTGATTGTTCCACCAGTCAAATCAGTTTCTTGGAAGACCTTGAGCGTTGCATGAGTGGGCGTTCTGGCACTCAGAATCGATGCTCCATTTTCGCCGATGGCCAAGACATGATCTCCATCGCTGATCATCTTCTGAATTGGCCAGCCTGCTACTTGGAAGGACGGTACGCCGTCTTCGAGTTGGTTGCTCTGGCCGTTGTAATGGGTCATTGGTCCCACATCAGTTGCGATGTGGAGGCCCCACCAATCAGATGCAAGGGCGCCGATTGTGTTGGATGGCAACTGATCGAATTTGTGCCACTGGATTGCGCCGCTCGTGTCCTCGACCGAGGTCACTCCTGGGCGTTCAGCCCCTGCGCCATCATGGCCGATGAAGAGGGTGGTTACCGTGGTCGTTGTTCCAGTGTCATCGGTGGTGGTCTGTGTTGCGGTGGTCAGGGATTGGGCTGAGGTTGCCATCAAACCTGTTCCACTCGAATAGAGCGTTGTGGCGTTTGTGAGGGTGTCCATTTTGACAACCCCTGCTGCGGTTGCCATCCACACGTCAGTGCCAATGACTTGGATGTCTTCGACAACATTTGTCGGGAGGCCATCGCTTGTTGTGAGCGGGTTCATCCAATCGCTAGCAGCGTAATCCCATCGGCCAACGCCTCCATTGGTTGCGATGTAGAGGGTCGAACTTGTTTCTGCGAAAGCGTTGATGACGTTTGAAGGGAGTCCTCCGAGTAATTTGCCATTGCCGAAACCTGTTGCAAGGTCGTAGAGTTGGACACCTGCGGCCGATCCCGAGCTTCCTTGCAGTCCAATGACAAGGGTGTTTCCATTGACGAATAATCCATCCATATTTGAGTGGAGGCCACCGTTGAGTCGCATCACCATTCCGTTGAGTGTGTCAAGTTTGTACAGTCCTGTTGGTGTTGTTGTGATGTACAAATCTGTACCGATCAGTTCCATGTCTTTTGCAACACTGTTTGCGGTCATTGTCCAGCCATCTTGCCAGTCGATTGTTCCGTCTGCCAGTCGCTCGCCTTGAAGAAGACCAGCACCAGAGGATGCGCCATTTTGGCCGAAGCCTTGGCTTGCCCCTTCAGTCGCGACCCAAATGTGGGTGGAATTGCCTGCCATTGAAGTGACTTGGCCGCTGACAAGCCCAGGGAAGTCAAGCAAGGTGTTTTGCCCGAGTGAACTGATGGTGTCCACATGGCTGTATCCTGACGAGCCACCCGCTTGACCAACAAGCCACTCATTGGTGAGCCACTGGAATGAAGTCACAGATGATCCTTGCCCGTTGAAATTCACCTGAGCAGTAGAAGATCCAGATGTGGCCACAGCGCTGTAGCCTCCACCGATGATGTTGTCGCCACTGGTGCCGATGCCATGGCCAAGCACGAGCATGCCGTTGGCGTAGTCGATAGCGTCCCACCAGACCCTGTCGCTTGGAAGGTTGTGGTTGACCGTTGTGATTGGGCTCACCCATGCATTGCTGGGGTAACTGTACTTCTTGACATCTGCTTCATCTTCATAGAATGAGACGTAAAGGGTGTCAGTGCTATCGCAAGCAACGCCAGAAACTTCTCCGTAGTTCTCGTTCCAGTCGCTTGTCGTAAAGGTGCCTAAGAAGGAATCATTTGCCATGTCAAATCGGGCCACACCGCCGTTATTGGCATAGATGCCAATGTGAAGCAAACCTGCACATTCTGTCATGGTGATTGGATAGCCGTTCGGGATGCCGTTTTGGCCAGTGGAGTAATCGTTCCATGTGGTTCCATCCCAGTGAGAAATGGCGCCGTTCCTGAATTGTCCAAACCCACTGACTTCGCCGCCACCAATGACCAAGTTTGTACCATCGGTCCAGAGTTCATAGATCTGTTCACCTGCGTTGTTTGGAAGGCCGGAACCCTCCTCCCATGTCGTGAGCCATTGGTTTGATGATTCGTTGAACCTCGCAACCCCTTCTTCGGTTGCAAACAAAACCTCGCCATCATATTCGATAATTTCTCGGATTGGGAACTCGAAGTCATCGTCGTCCCATTCGCCGAGCAGTGTCCCATTAGCGTCCATGTATTGAAGGGAGTTTTCGCCCCATGAAACCCACATGTTGCCAGTTGAGGATTGGTATGCGGTTACACGATCCACTTGCCCGATTGGCAGAATGTTTTCACCCCAAGAACCGTTGCTTGTGTTGAATTGTGCGATGCCACCAGAGCCATCAACCTGCCACCAGTTTTGAGAGGCTACGCTGATCATGATGATGTCGCCAATGAGACCCATTCCATTGACATCGCCGTTGTTCTGACCAATTTGTGCGCCTGCATCAAGAGCAGAAAGGGCTGTGAAATTTTGGGCGTCGAAGCGATACAGATTGTCGCTGCTGGCTCCGTCGTGGTAATACATGATGTTCCCTTTGAGGATCATATCAAGAGGGTCGCCGTTTCCAGCAAACAAGCTGCTTGATTTTTCGATGTCGTACACTTCGGCCCCTGTCGTAGCATTGAGCAATTGGAATCCGTCGGCGCCTCCAATCCAGATGTAATTTGGATTGATGTCAACGGAAAGTGCAGTTGCATCTTCATTGCCGTTGTCAAGGAAATTGTCATCGGTCCACAGCGTAAGCCATTCATCGTTGGGGATGTCATACCGTGCGATGCCGATGCCGTCAAGGGCGATAAACGCAACATCGCCGACCACGACAACGGGTGCATTGTTTGTTTGCTCACCAGCGGTCCATTCACCGACCACGTCGAACGGTGAAATTGTAATGATTCCAACGCCAGAATTGGTTCCTCCGAACAGGTAGGTGTTCGAAATGCCCACTCCGATGGAGTATGTTGCCCAGTTTGGCATGCCGTCGTAGACATTCAAACATTCTTCAATATCGAGTGTTCCTGTTGGGAATTCACACACCCCGATGTTGGTTGCGGCGTAGACGTTCGAACCAACAACAACAAAATCAAAGAATTGCTGAGGGCGCTCGTCCCAGTTCCTTCCAATTTGGAAGGAATTAGCGGTGGAACTTGCCTCATTCCATTCAACGGCGCCAAAGGAGGTGCCAATGTACAAGACATTGCCATTGGCTTCGAGAGCATAGATGTTGTCCGATGGCAAGATCTCAGTGGAGCTACCGCCGCCAGAATTGCTTGACTCCGTAAGTGGAAGAAGGATCTCATTCGTGGAAAGGTCTTTGCGCGCCACACCGTAGCCAGGGATTCCAAAGTACAGAATGTCACCAACTACGGCGACAGGGACATCGTTTGCACCGTTGATGCCCGTCGAAATCCAGGGTGTAAGCCAAGTATCATTGGCGATATCATAGCGCAGCAATCCGTCGTTCTGAGTGCCTACATAGGCAACGTTCGCGTGAATCGCTGCATCGGTTACAGAACCGCTGTCCAAGGTCAGGCTTTCATAGACAACGGGCAGCGCCCCAGTGAGGTTAATGGCAAGGAATTCTCCATAAAATTCGTTGAGCACAACCAAGGTTGAGCCGTCCGATTGGACGACGGTCACTTCGCTGCTTGAGAGCGCCGTGTTTGTCGTGTCCCAAGTTTGGAGCACAGTTCCATTGGCGTGCATTTGGTGAGCCCCGTTGTCTGCGGCAATGTAGACGTGGTTTCCATCGTTGCTCAGTCTGTTGAGGTCGGCGCCGATGAATATAGGTTCAATCCAACGGGATGCTTGAGTGTCGAAGCGATTGAGGTATTGATCATCAGTCGCAACAAACAACACCTCGTTGAGTTCGGTTGAATCGATCATCTGACCGGAGGTTGGTCCACTTCCCAACAAGAGAACGCCTGTGTTGAGCGGCGTAGATCCGGGCGTCAATTCAACCAGCGCCCCGTAGCCGTCGCTCACGAGGATCAATTCTGAACTTGGCGAGCGGGTTCCTGTGTTTGGCCAGAGGATCAGCTCATCACCAGCGCCTGCAAGACCGAAAGCATCGATGGTTTGGGAGCCAGAGAACACATTGCTTGCTGCGTTGTAGGTGTGAAGGGCATCGCCGTTGAGGATGTAGAGCGTGTTGCCTGAACGGGCCAAGCCTGTGACGTCGTTGCTCGAAAGCCAGTTACCGCTGTTCCATGTTGACAGCCAGAACCCAGAACTCCAGTCATATCGGGCAAGACCAGCATCGCTCGAAGCCATCACCAGTTGATTGCCGGAGACAAGCATGGAAGTGATTTCATCAGAATGCAATGAATTGGCAGTTGACCAATCCGAGAGCATCACGCCGTTGGCAACGGAGTAACGCATCACGCCGTCTCCGTCGGTGGCAATGTAGAGGACGCCATCGACTTCAAGCATATCAAGAATGTTCGACCCACCCAGCGCATCAATCTCGCTCCAGGCTCCCGAAATCCAAGAAAACAGGCCACTTTCACCAGCAGCGAAAACGCCTCCACTGGTGACGGTAAATTGGTCCATGTCGATGAATTCCTGGTCTTCAGAATCAGGTAGGACCACTTGGCTGCTTGAATCCATGAGGGAAATTGCACTGAAGCCTTCATCGTTGGTCAGGAAGTGAATCATGTTGTTTGCCGCGTCGATTTCCATGTCAAGGACATCGCTTTCAAATTCAATCATGTCAATGATTGGAGGGTCGTTGTTGTAATCTAAAACAAGCACGTCATCGAGGATTGCGAGGTACATTCGCCCGTCGTCTGGATGAATGGCCTTAGCTCCGATTTCCAGTTGAATTGGTTCGAATGAAACGGCCGGGTCCACGGGGGCCAGTGCTTCGATCACCAAGTCGGTGATTGTCGCATCCGACGGAATGGTCCATGTTGCGCCTGAATCACTGTTCGGTGTGAGCCTTCCGTCGTAGGGGTTTGCTCCAACAAAGCTGTCGGAGGAACCAAAGGAACCAAGCCCTCGCCAGTCCAACAGATTGATGCCAATATCGTTGGCCAACAACATTGGCTCCTCGATCATCAAGCCATCGCTCCCGTTGACTCGGACTTGGAAGGAAACATTGGACAGATCAGCACCAGGCGCAAACTCTAGGGTCCAATCTGCGCTTGCTTGAGTCCCAGTTGTTGGGTCGGCGCCAATGGCGTCCAATTGAACCCAACCTGTGTCGTTGCTGCCAGACTTCGGCCATACCGTGTCATTGGCCGATTCGTGGGCTGAAACACCAGGGACCATCATCATCGGGGCAACCGATGAACAGAGCATAATGGCAACCAGCATCAGGGCTCTTTTGCCGGCGCCGCCGGGGGAAATGGGAGCAATTCGCCGGTTCATGATACCAGAGCGGACTTTTGGGGTATTTGAACGCGGCCCCCAATCGTGCAATCGTTGCTCATTTGTCTTTGCAGGCGTTCAACGGCGTGGTCGGGTAGCAATCCAGCGTTTGGAGTGCTCATTAGGGGGTGTGTTTTCAGCATCAACTGTCCCGTTGACACACAACACTCAAACACCGAACCACGTTCGTTTAGTTTGGTTGCCATGAATCGAGAGAAAAAGGAGCGGCTGCTCAAGAAAGAATCTCTCGAGTACCACGAGGCTGAGCCGAGGGGTAAAATCAAGGTCGTTCCAACCAAACCACACAGTACAGCTCATGAACTCAGTCTTGCGTATTCACCGGGTGTTGCCTATCCTTGTTTGGAGATTGCCGAACGCCCTGAAGATGCCTACCGTTACACTTCGAAAGGGAATTTGGTCGCCGTTATTTCAAACGGTACAGCAGTCTTAGGGTTAGGAAACATCGGTGCTTTAGCAAGCAAACCAGTCATGGAAGGAAAGGGTCTGTTGCTGAAGACATTTGCAGACATCGACGTGTTTGACATTGAAGTGGATACAGAAGACCCTGAAGCCTTCATCGATACTGTTGTCAACATTGCTAAGACCTTTGGAGGGATTAACCTTGAAGACATCAAAGCCCCTGAGTGTTTCGAAATTGAACGGCGGATTGCAGAAGCAACCGACATCCCCGTGATGCATGACGATCAACATGGTACTGCAATTATCTCCGCAGCAGCGTTGCTCAACGCCGTTGAGTTGCAAGGAAAGGAACTCTCTGAAATCAAGGTGGTTGTCATCGGGGCGGGCGCCAGTGCGATTGCTTGCGCAAATCATTACGTTGCCATCGGCGTTTCAAGATCGAACATTTCAATGGTTGACAGCAAAGGAATCGTCACTAAGGCAAGGTTGGAAGCGGGTGAACTCAACGAGTACAAAGCCCCATTCGCCCATGAGCGCGAGCCCGGTGAATTGGCTGACGCATTGAAAGACGCAGATGTCATGCTGGGCCTTTCAAGAGGCGGTTTAGTGAGCAAAGAAATGATCGCCAGCATGGCGCCAAAACCGATTGTGTTTGCTTTGGCAAACCCAACACCGGAAATATTACCCGAGGAAATTCTCGAAGTGCGCACAGATGCAATCATTGCGACAGGGCGCTCAGATTACCCCAATCAAGTCAACAACGTGTTGGGCTTCCCATACATTTTCCGTGGCGCGCTTGACGTTCGCGCTCGAGACATCACTCAAGGCATGAAGATGGCAGCAACGCGTGCACTTGCAGCCTTGGCCAAAGAACCGGTACCTGATTACATCTCTGCCGCATACGATGGCGCAGTGATGCAGTATGGCCCCGACTATATCATTCCAAAACCCTTTGATCGAAGGGTCTTGCTTTGGGAGGCTTCTGCAGTGGCACAAGCGGCTGTCGATGAAGGCATTGCAGGTGTGGCCCCAGAAGAGTTCTCCATCACCGATTACCGAGACGAATTGGAAGCAAGGCTTGGGCAATCTTACTCAATCATGCGACACGTCATCAATCAGGTACGCGGCCGAGGAAAGCGGATTGTGTTCCCCGAAGGAGACAATGAAAAGGTGATCCGAGCCGCTGCTCAACTGGTCGAGCAAAAAATATGCTATCCAATTCTGTTGGGCCCAGAAAAGCGCATACATCGAATGGTCGATGAGCTGAGTTTGACGTTTGATTACGAAGTCTATGACCCGAGAAAGGACGAACGCCGGAAGGGCGTGTACTCTCAATCCATGCTCGAGCGTCGAAACCGAAAGGGAATGACGGTCGTCGATGCTGCGCGGTTGTTGAAATCCCGTCCTTACTTTGCCAGCCAGATGGTGGCCAACGGTGATGCAGATGGATTCGTAGGAGGTGTGAGCCGGAACTATGCTGATGTGCTTCGTCCGACCCTTGAGTTGATTGGGGCAGATGACGACGCTCATTGCATCGTTGGTTGCTACATGATGAATGTGAAAGGACGCACAATCTTCCTTGCAGACGCAACAGTCAACGTGTACCCAGACAGCAGAACACTTGCAGAAATAGCCGTGCAGACTGCCAAAGTCGCTCGACGCTTTGGTGTTGATCCCGTGGTTGCTATGCTTTCGTTCTCCAATTTCGGGAGCAGCCGTGCTCAACGGTCTGAACGGATTGAAGATGCGATTGAATTTGCCCGTGAACTTGACCCTTCTCTGGTCATCGACGGTCCAATGCAAGCCGACACCGCCCTCAATGGAGACGTACAAGGCGAATACCCATTCATGGCTTTCGAAGGTGCTGCAAATGTCCTCGTTTTACCGAACCTAGCAGCAGCAAACATCGCTTACAAACTGCTTGAAGAACTGGGGGATGCAGAAATGACCGGTCCTATTTTGGAAGGCATGAGTCACCCAGTCCAACTTGTTGCTCGACAGGATGGTGTGCGTCACATTGTCAATATGGCAGCCATTTGTGCTGCTGACGCTATCCGTCAGGAACCATACTGGGAAAGTTTGGTTGAACCTGTCAAGGAGTCTTAGATTCCACGTCATCAAAGGCGATGGTTGGCCTACGTGGTCTCCAAAAGGCACCCGTAACAAACCCGGCACAGAGGCCTCCAAACAGGAGGTTAGCCCAACCGGTGAATGCATAATCGCCCATGCCCCGGAGAACGGGAATGGCAAATGAAGGAATCACACCAAGCAAAAGCGTGCAGATCAATTCCATGCGTATGTTCGCCGCCATATCTGCTGCAACTGGGACCTTTTTTTCCGGCCCTTCACGGATTGGGGCGATGACCAATCTTGCGACGACACCTCCGATTGGTCGGTCCAGTGGTACGCTTGAAAGAGCAGTGATGCCCTCTTTGCTGGGATGTGTTTCGATGGCAGCCCGGTGGAGTGCCATTGGACCGATGCCTTCGAAACGACGAGGTCTTCCATCCATCATGGCACCTCGGTAATTCGAATTGACCGCGTCGGCGAGGATTTCGATCTGCTTTTTCTCAAGACCAAGTCCGAATTCGGCTTCGGCGCAACGCCATTCTGATTCAGTAGGGTTTCGCACTTCCCATCGGGTGGCAGCATCCAATCCTTCAATGCCTTGTTCAACCGCAGCATTACCGGCTTGCATAATGCGTTTTAGGGCTTCAACATCGACATTGAAAAGTGCTTCAGGGTTGCCGCCTTCAGTTCCCGAAAGCATAGCCACATCGCGTTCACTCAAGGGGGCGTTCATGATGTAATAATTCGGCAACCTGACCTCGTGACGGGGCCTTTGGCTCGAGTAAATCCAACCGCCCTTATCGGTGCCCAAGAACATCGTTTGCGCTTTCACTGGGTGAAAGTCAATTCCTAAAACATCGATTGGTCCCAGGTGAATCCCTCACTGGAGTGTTCCTTCCATGCGACGATACCAAGCCATCCCTTTCTTGTGGTCTTCAAGCAAGGAAAACTGTGGGAATGGGGAGATTGAGCGCGCATAGCCGAACATCGCGAAGTCAACCAAGTCCGGGGAATCTCCCCCAAAGAATGCATGGTCGCCGTGTTCATCTGTAAATTCGGTCAAGAGATCATGCCACAGTTTTTTCGGAGTTCGCCCGTCTTTCTTGACTCGCTTTCGAGCGATAATGCCCCACATGATTGGGAAGCCTGCCCATGCATAGAGCCGCTTAGAAATGAAACCGAATTTTTCTAGTTTTGAAATTCGAGTCGTTGTTTTCAAGGCAGCCCCAAGTGTTCCATATAAGATTGGAACCGTCGCCTTGGAAACCTTTGCGTCCGCCCACTCGAGCCATTTCTCTTGGCGAACTGCATCCCCCTTAGAGGCCAGCTTACCGTCGTTATAAGCGGCATCAATGTGTTTCATAACCGGGGTGGAATTGACAAAATATTCTCCGTTCTCGTCGGTAAAGACCGGTACTTTCCCCCAATCTCCTGCGAAGGAGACTTCTTTCTTGATCTTCATACCGTTGACACTGACGTACTCAACTTCCATGCCGAGGTGTTCGATGACCCCACGGACCTTCCAACAGAAGGGGCAGGTGTAGAGCATGTGGAGGGTTGGGGTTTGACCCATGATGCACCCTGCAGGCGGCCCCTTCTTCAAGCCTCGTTATCTGCTAAAGATGCAGGTTTCCAACCTGTTTTCCAAAAATCGAGATCATCAAGCCAATGCATCCATTCATCATCTGAACAACTCAGAAGGCGGAAGGCTCTCGCCTCAAGACCTTCTCGATTCGCCGGGCTTAGATGACCTATTTCCATAGCGTCGTGCCACTCCACTTGCATGTGACGAATTCGGCGTCTCGCTTCCTCGGGTTGTTCGAAATTCATCTCGCACACATCTCGTAGTTCGGAAATCCAAGTCCGGGCATCCTTCAACAGAGGGTCGTCAACTCGCGCCCGCTTGGATGACTTTTTCGAGGTGAACGGCCACCATCCCATGGTTTGGTGACGGGCCGAGAACCCTTAACGCCATCTATTAAAAGTCATATATTGGCCACTGTATTGGACGAAACATGGACTCAGAATTCTGGCTCGAATTACTCGGCGCGGCAGCGATTGAAGGTGTCCTCTTAGGGGCGGTACTTGGTTTGATTTGGGCGATGGCGACAAAAGCTCTGCAGTGGTTTTTACTCGGGCAATTCATCCTCATGAAATGGTTGGAGTCCCGGGGCATACTGACTGTTGATTGGGGACGACTCACCATGGGAGTGATGGAAAATAGCGGTCAGGCTGTTGATGAGATCGTATCCGTAATGGAATCTGTCGTGGAACTCGGAATGTTTGGGGCAAGCGTCGCGCTTGGATTCTACCTTGTTCATAAGGTAAAATCGTGATGCAAGTTCATCAACCATGGCGGACAGCCTCCAGCATGGGTCGAGTGGTTCTTCACCTTCACGGGACCATGAAACAACATGATCTACGACGTGTTTTCGAGATGTATCATGAACGTCTTCAAAATCGAGGCGTTAAGGTCCGCATCCACTCAAACAAACTTTCCTGCAAAGCGTACTGTGAAGCGTTAAGCCAGGTGCCGGGGGCACTCTATCTCATGGATGAGGGAGGGGTGCTGGAACCATCCATTGCCTTCTCCAAAAGGTACCAAAAATGGAGCGTAGGCAGCGAGCCAATTCACCTTGCAATCGGGCCAGCTGAGGGCTGGACTGAGAGGCCAGATTGTCATTTTGAACGGCTTTCTCTTTCGCCGATGACCATGCCGCACGAACTTGCAAGCATTGTTTTGATCGAACAGGTTTACCGTGCAACTGAAATTATTCGTGGTTCGGATTACCACAAGGCCTGACCAAAGGGTCAAGAAGCACCGAAGATTCCGAGAAACGGAGGCCCAGCATGCTGCTCTTGGAAGACGAAAGCCTTCGCTGGATTCTCCTTGGGTTTGAACTGCTCATTGGCGCTGTTTTGATCCTTGGCTCACGAAGCCAACCATTCCCTCTTCCGTCGCGTCGTTTCGGGTCGCTGGTGTTGGCCACTGGCCTTTTGCTTGCATTGGGCCAACTCGCACCAAATCCCGTGACCGTCATTGGCCACCTCGTCATCTTGACCTTTTTCGGTTCGTTCGGGTTGCTTGTTGGCATTCATCATCTTCTAAGAACTCGAAGAGAAGTGCTGATTGCGCCCTTTTCAGGATTCATGTTTTGCGTTGGTGTCGGTGGACTGATGGTCACCACATGGGACGATTTGAGCACCTTCGAACAATGGTCGGGCTTCCTTTCGCTGGTCGTGTTGGGAGGGGGTCAAACATGGCTTGTGTTCCGAGGCCTGTTGATTGGACGCCTTCCTCTGGCTTGGAGCCAGGCTGGAATGGTGGCTCTTCAACGTGGACTTGTCGACGGTCATGATGGAGCGATTGCTTGTTTTGAAAAGGGGTGGGACGCTGAAGAAGAGCATCTCAACCCAATGGCCTATGTCGCACTTCACCGCCTTAATTTGTTCATTGGTGATTCTGAAAAAGCGGCTGAATGGTGGGAAGCCTTGCAAGATGCTGGGGGCGAAAAAGCAGTTGCTCCTGAGTGGATCAAAGCAATTCACGATGCGTTGGCACGCATCGATCCTGAAACAGCATCCTTGCTCCCCAGCCTTGTTGACGAAGAGGAATGATTCCGGTTTTCGGTTTGAAATTGCCATTTTCTGCCCGAAAAGAGCGGGAAGAGGGCTAGGTGATGCAATTAAGCGCACAACCAAACAAAGGACTTAATATCTTGGAAGTCGATTATATACCATGGAAGAAGTTGAGGCGAAGGCGACAAGCACATCTCTAAGCACCGTTTTGTGGTATGCCATTTTCATTTGGTTCGCTTCAAGTTTGTTTTCTCAATCGTTTTACATGGCGCTCAATGGTGAGCCGTACGATGCCATTACCATGCTGAAAGAACTCGGACCTGTCTACTACATTGTCGTGGCCGTCGAACTGGCGGTGTGGATCAGCCTTGGCTCTCTCTTGGTTCGAAAGGTTGTCCAGAAAACATGGACAGCTTCCAAAATACAAACGCTTCCGGCTTAGTGTTCATTTCTCTTCGCTCGACCCGGCCCTCTGGCAGAGAGAACCGACGAAGTTTGAACCCACCCCCAAAATTTGGCGAAAATCAAATGTTTGTGCCGATGACTTGAAGGTCCGTCAAGTAAAGGAACGCATGTGAGAGAAACAGGCGACGCTCCATTCTTTTCAGGTCGACCTATGGACACATGTTCATTGCGCGATCAAGAGGACGCATTGCGGGTGCTGCCACATGGCGCTCGTATTGTGACCATCGAAGAGGCGAGAGAAAACTTGCCAAAGGTCACCCGCTGGCTCGCTGAACTTCAGGCGATGAGCGATGAAGCGCACGATCTCACAGAAGAACTGGAAGTGCTTCTTGAATCTCTCGAGGCAGAGAATGAACATGTCATCGAAGTGGCGGAGCATTTGGCTCAACTTGTCACCCATTGGCAACATACAACGGCCAAAATTGAAGCCACAGGAACTCGAATCGCATGTTTAGAGCCTGGCCGTTTGGAATGGTATGGCGTGGTGGATGAACATCTTGCGCTTTATTCTTGGAGTTTAGGCGAAGAGGACATTGAATGGTATCACCCCATCGATGCAAGTTTCATGGCCCGAAAACCCCTCATAGAAGCATGACTTGGCTCGTCTGAGGGAAACACATGGTGCGCATCAATCGAGTCTACACCGGAGGCGGTGATACGGGCGAAACATCGTTGGTTGACGGGTCACGTCGTTCCAAAGCAGATCCACGTTTTGAAGTGGTGGGCACATGTGACGAACTCAATGCAGTGTTTGGTTTGGTTGCCATGGAAGCAAACCGCATGCCTGACCATGAAGACGGTGGAAACAGAGCAACCGTACAACGCGTCCAAACCATCCTCTCGATGGTTCTCACGCGGGTGCAAAACGAACTGTTTGACCTTGGGGCAGAACTCGCCTGTGACCCTTCTAAACTTCCTGAATACATGGTCCTTATCAGTGAAGAACAATCCAATGTTCTCGTTGATGAAATGGATGCCTGGCTTGAACATCTCGAGCCCTTAACAAGTTTCATTTTGCCCGCAGGGCATGGTCCTGAAGCTATGCTTCATCTTGCTCGAACGGTCGCTCGTAGGCTAGAACGATCTGTTCTCCGGCTCAAACAAACAGAAGGGGATGCATCCGTTCGTCCCATTGTGCAGGTGTACCTCAATCGATTGTCCGATTGGTTGTTCGTGCTTGGGCGCTGGGTCACATCGGGATTAGGCCACGATGAAACCCTTTGGCAACCGCTCGGTAAAAGGGGTTCAGAGACCGGAGTCGCAAAGCGAATTCGTCAACTCCATGCCTCCGATGATGACTTCGCAGACCTTTGATTATTCAAGACCCATTGCGGTCATGTGTTGCCTTGCCCCTCGCAAAACAAGTCGTGTTTCTTCATGGGACAACTGTTGCTCAGCCATGTCCCAGTCCAACCACATGTAGCCTCGATGCTCGTGAGAGAGGGTGATAGAGATCTGTTCGGTTTGAGCAAGATACCAAAACACCTGCTTGGTTTTTTTCTTCCCTCGATGTTTGAATGTGTATTCGCTCCGTTCGACAAACCCCTCGACAAACTGGATCTTGTCGATGCCCGTCTCTTCTGTTAACTCCCTTGCCGCGGTTGCATGATGATCGGGATCATCTTCTTCGACATGCCCTTTTGGGAAGTCCCAATGCCCCTGTGGATACTGGAGCAAAAGCACTGTCCCATAGTTGACCAAAACCACCCCACAAGACGTCTCCATATCTGCAACTGAAAGGTCGCCGGTCAAGTTACTTTTGGCGAATCTCTCTTCAGCAAATCTTCTTGAGCACTCAACCTGCGCTTGCGTTCATGGGCGACCGTTCGAACGTGCTCCAGGAGGCTGGGTTGCCTCATTTCAAATCCATTATTGCAGATTCAGATTTGGATGGATTGTGCGCTGCTGCAGTTCTAAAATCGGTCAATCCCGAAGCGACTGTTCACTTCGCTCATGCTGCCCTTGTGCGGTCTGGCTCTCTTGATCATCTGATTGACCGAAACACCGCCATGGTCGACCTTCCGTTTCATCCAAATTGCGGATGGTATCTTGATCATCACCAGACAAATCGGCCCGATGAGCAGGAAGAAAAAGCCTTCATCGCTGACGGTGGTACGTGCCACTGGGAGGCCACTCCTTCCGCTGCTCGCTTAGCATACGACGTGCTTAGCCCGTTCATTGATTTGAGCCATCTCGAAGAAATAATGCCCGTCGTCGACGCTCTTGATTCCGGGCAAATTAGCCGAGAGGAATTTATCGAGGATGGGCCAATTCTACAATTGTCCCGTTCTCTTTCCATGCGAGAACCAGAACACATGCAGCGTCTTCTTGGCATGCTGGCGATCGGAACTCGTCTGGTCGATGTGCTCGCCCACCCAGACATCGCTCCACATGTTTCGAGGGCAAAACAAGAGCGCCACGCGGCACAAATGGTGGTCGAAAAGCACACCACAATCATCGACCGATTGGCCGTCTGCCGAATGGATGAGAAAGGCGTTCGTTCAAACGGATACCTCGTCACAGCATGGGCAGGTGACAAAGCCGATGCTTGCTGCATTGTCCATGGCTACAGCGATGGTTCAATCGATACTCCAGAGCGCCCAGCACTCTCTGCGAGTTTTTACGCTAATTCTTTCCTTCCCAACGGGCAAGGCAGGTACGATCTTTCACGGCTTGCTACGGCGTTGGACCCAACTGGTGGCGGGCATGCAAACGCATGTGGATGTCGCATTCAGCCACCAGGCCTCGATTCAAACCTCGAAGTTTGGCTTGAGATGTGGGCCAACCGAGACGAGACTCTGTCAATTCTTTGATCAACCCAAGACCGTGAAAAGGTACAGGAATCCAAGGAAGGCGTGAATGAACACCAGGGCCATCAACAGGTCAGCCGCTCTTCCGTGTTTCAGCGCGTGATGCCTAAACTTCTCTCCTTCGTTTCGGGCAGTTTTCGCTTTGCGTCCCATCCGTGCTAACATGAAGAGAAGGCCAAAGCCGACGGGACCCATAAATCCGTGAAGTTGTTGTGGCATGAGGTTTGAGGACACATCTCCATTGTCGAGGTAGCCGTCAATTGCTCGGGCTGCGAACGCAACAACGATGACGCCAAGGGTTGACCAAAGAAGCCGCTCTCCCATCCGTTCGTGTCGAGAACGGGCTTCTATCCGTGCCTCTCCTTTGAGTTCGTGGCTTTTTTTACGCCAAGAATACTGCCACCAAAACCACACCAACAAGCCTGTTGCCAGCACCGGATGCAGGAGCAACACAATTGCGTTCACGATGTCCATGGAACTCCCCTTCAGTTAGGGGAGGTTCCCCCGCTTCATTGATGTTGCCGGGGCTTGTTCTGATGCGGAGCGTTTGCAGGGGAGTATAGCCTGCCGGTGGGTTGAAGATGGGTAGGTTGAGCCATTGGATGAGGGGCGAGGATTCTGCAGGAGACGTATCTGGCGAATTGTCTTGAAGCTGCGTTCAAAGCGAACGCAACGAAAAACCGTCGCCAGTCCTTCGTCGTACGAACACCTGATTGGACCTTGCTCGAGAAACCTTGGCGGGCAGTCCTCTTGTTAGCCGTGTCTGAAATCGAATTACCCGCCGCAGATGAAGACGATCAACCCAGCCCCTCGCGAAAGCCTGCACACATGAGGCGCACCCGCGGCCGTCGCGGTGGACGTGGCTCCAATGGACCCCTTGACAACCTTCCAAGCGCTGCAGAAATGGTGCTTCCAAGTGACTATTCAGATGCTTTCCGCTTAGCAGTCCTGCTCGCACACAAACTACTGAACAAAGACGAATGGGATGAGGCATGGGAATCTTCGGAGACCAGCTTGCGAGAATCATGTCTTGCTGACGGCGTTCATCCAGTCTGGGGCGACCTTGCACAACGAACATCCGTTCTTGGGCAATTTGCAGCATTCCCAGTCGCAAAACCAAAGAAAAAGAAATCAAAAAAGAAAGTGGACAGCAGTCCTGCTTACATCGATCCAACGGTGACTGAAGACTTGGTCGTGGCTCTCGAAGCGCTTTCTCAAACGGTTGACACGGCAGAATCCCAAGTGGCGCTACGCACCGTCCTCTCCCAATTGTCATCAGGTCGAAGCCTCAACCCGGCCCCTCTATTGCTTGAACTTGAAGGCCCTGCATGCATCATTTCAGCCCTGCTCTCAATCGCAATGGGCGACGATTCAGAAGCGAACTTGGCCAATGTGGAATCTCTTGATTCCCAACTTGCCGAAGAACTCTCAGATTTGGTTCGACTAAAAGCAGGCGAGGTCTTGGATTGGAAGAAGAGCTCAACGGCAAAAGACGATCATTCGTTGGCTCATTCTCGTAAGTTTTTGGCGTGGCACCACCCTCCTGAATCCTCTGCTAAGCTCAAGTCTGATGTTCTTTCAGAAGGCCTCGACCTTCTTCGCTCAGGAAACGCCCCAACACAAGCGATTGAGCGTGTGATGTGGTGGCGTCTTTCAGCCCTTCATCGAGAAGGAAAAACCGAGGAGACTGTGGCGACATTAACGGCTTTGAACCTCGATGCCCATGCCGAACTCTCCCACCTTCTTCCCTTGATCTCCGACCTCGCAAATCAAGAGGTTCAGGCCTGGTTAGGCCAACAAATTCCTCACCTTGACGACGGGGCATTGGTCGAAATTATTCGCTTCAATGGTTTAGCCACCGATGTGCAAGCACTAGCAGCAAAGCACCTGAGCGAAGAGAACGGTGAAGCATGGGAAAGCGTTCTTCCAATTGTCATTGACATCTACACCCGTTCGATGAATCTGCGAAGATTATCGGAAATAATTGTCAAAAATGATTTGGCCCCAATGTCTCATCCCTACGAAACATTGCTCGCTGCTCATTTGCTTGCTGCCGGCAAAGACAATGCGTTGTGGCATGCAGTACGCGAAGCTCGAGGCAAAGCCCTCGATTCCATCCATAGCACAGATGCACCACCTGCATTTTCCTCAACAAGCGAAGCACTCTTGATGCTCTTTGAAGGTGAAAATGTAGACGATGAACGCCTTAGCACCCTGCTTGACAAGAATGGTTTGCTCGCCTTTGGAGTCATCCGACGTGCGCTTCGCGAAGGGGGTACGGGCATCGTTGCCAATAAGGAATTGAACGCCCTAGAGACCAGCATCGCAAACGCCAAATTGTCGGAAATGGAACAGCACTTGTTTGCTGCGGTCATCGATACGCTGCGCCTCAACCGCGTGGCGCTCATGCTCCAACATGGCATGACGGACGATACGACCGTTGACAGCGTCAACACCATTCTGGAAAACGAAAATGTCCCGACAGCGATGATTCATTCGGTTCGCCATCTCGTTCTTGAGCACGACCTTGGTCTTCCTTCGCTGGTTCGCTGGTACCAAACCAATGACCCGTTGTCTCCATGGCATACATTGGCTCGAGCCTCTGTTTCTGCCTCCATGAAGGATGAACTCAATGCTGCCCGTGATTACCGCCGAGCAGGCGATCACGAAGGCTTCGATTACGAACATAAAATCGTCCTTTACAGAAAGTCACTCATCCATTTGGCCTTTGCTGAACAATGGAAGGAAGCGGTAGAACTGCTTGATGCACAACCGGCTTTGAAGAGTGCCATCACAAAGCGATTCCAACTTTACCTCCGTGTTTCACACATGTCGACGAAAGACACCAACGCAGCAACACGCTTGCTGAAGGAGTTTGTTCGCAGCACGAAAACCATCAGTCAAGAAAAAGAAGATGGGACCCTCGAGGATGTCGAGGTGACGTACTTTGCTGAAGATGATTTGGACATGCTCAAAACCTATCCATTGGAACATCACCGCGTCCTCCCAACCGATCCATTTTGTGGCCGAGTCACCGCAGCAGTCAACGCTCTGCAGAAGAACCGCCGCCGCCAGCGCAATGCCTTTGACACACGGTTCACCCAATTGATGCAAGGTTCCTCGCCATCGCTTGATGAACTGTATGATTTGGCCAGAGATGCTGCTCAGGAAAAGCCAATTGAAGGCCTAATGTTCCTCGAGCGCGCCCAAAATAAGGGCCAATTCAGCGTCCGAGAAATCAAACGAATCGCAGACGCTGAACAAGGATTGTTTTCGTCTTACAAGGATCAAATCCCGAATTCATCCCGCCGTTACTTGCGCAACCTTTCGCTTTCTCCTCTCGTCCTCATCGACACAAACATCCTCATCGATGCCCTCATGGACACCATCAAGCAACGCTTGGAAGTGTTCACAGAAGCCAGCCTCGACATCGTGGGGCACGGCCACTTCCACCATGTTCTGCTGAAGCGAGCTCAAGAAGGGAAAATCCAACTTTGGCTTCCATCGATTGTCAAGCAAGAGTTGACCGGTATCGCCAGCGATCTTGATTTCCTTCGTAGCCGTTTCAGCGGACTTTTGGTGCCACCAACGATGCTTGATACCGTGTTTAGAAAGGATGTTATTGCTGAACTTGTCGACCAAGTGCTCAATGATTACAGCACATGGCGCCCAATGGATTTGCAACTTGAGGCAGAGGCCAATGATGAAGAGTACAAAACGCAGGTTGTGAATTTCCTTACAGATTACACGGAAATCTATGAAGAAATCACCGCTATGAAGCGGACACGCGGAGAGCCTGCGCGAACCGTAGTTGACGGCTTGGATGTTTACCCCGAAGCACCAGATCGTACCTTAATGCACATTGCCATCCATCTGGCTAAGCAATCCCTTGGAAACCTTGGAACCATACTCATCGCAACGCGAGACAGCGATTTCACATTGGTTTCTCGTGCCTTCGAAGAGCGGTTTGGATTCGGCGTTGCCAAGAACAGCCGTGCACTCAACAGTTTCCTTCACGGATGAGCCATTCTCACATGTGTGAGATCATAGCATCGCCAAAGTCACTGCATGAGAGCAGCGTAGCGTCGTCCATTAAACGTTCAAAGTCGTATGTGACGGTTTGAGCAGAAATCGCCCCTTCCATTCCTTTGACAATAAGGTCGGCAGCTTCGGTCCAACCCATGTGCCGCAACATCATCTCGGCGGAAAGGATGAGGGAGCCAGGATTGACTTTGTTTTGACCAGCGTATTTTGGAGCGGTTCCGTGAGTGGCTTCAAAAATCGAGATTCCTGTGTCATAGTTGATGTTCGCCCCGGGTGCGATGCCTATGCCGCCAACCTGAGCAGCAAGAGCATCAGAGATGTAATCGCCGTTGAGGTTCATTGTGGCCAGCACGGAATATTCGGCTGGTCGGGTGATGATCTGTTGGAGCATGGCGTCTGCGATGACGTCCTTGATCAAAATTGAACGTCCAGTGGTTGGGTTCTCAAGCGTGCACCAAGGTCCACCATCAAGTTCCACAGCGCCAAATTCATCTTTGGCAATGGCGTAACCCCAATCTCTGAATCCACCTTCTGTGAATTTCATGATGTTTCCTTTGTGCACCAAGGTAAGGCTTTCTTTGTCGTTTTCTAATGCGTAGGTGATTGCGGCGCGGACAATTCTTGCGGTTCCTTCTTGCGAGATTGGCTTAATTCCAATTCCAGAGGTGTTTGGAAACCGGATTTTGTCGACTCCCATTTCATTCTGAAGGAAATCAATGACCTTCTTGACGCCTTCTGATCCTGCTTCCCATTCGATGCCGGCGTAGACGTCTTCGCTGTTTTCTCGGAAGATGATCATGTCAACATCGCCGGGGGCTTTGACCGGCGAAGGGGTTCCATCGTACCAACGAACAGGGCGGACGCATGCGAAGAGATCGAGCTTTTGTCGGAGCGCCACGTTGAGCGAGCGAATGCCGCCGCCAACCGGTGTTGTCAACGGACCTTTGATTGAAACCAAACCGTTTCGCATGGCATCAAGTGTGGCTTCTGGCAACCATTCACCTGTTGCATGGAATGCCTTCTCTCCAGCCAAGACTTCGGACCATACAATGCTGCGAGAACCGTCGTATGCTTTGCTGACCGATGCATCGACCACCTTGATCATCACCGGTGTGATATCAACGCCAATTCCATCGCCTTCGATGTAGTGGATCACTGGATCATTTGGGATGTTGAGTTTGCCATTTTCCATTGTAACTGGGGTTCCTGCCATTGCAATCGGTCCTAGGCAGAAGCGTCCCCTTCAAGAATGAACCGCCCTTGGGAGTTCCATGTACGGGCGCATAGATTGGACTGGTGGCGACACCGTTGCGTGCACAAATGAACGAGGCGATCGCATTGACCTTGACTGGGAAGAGGGTCCAACGCCAATGCAGGTTGCTTTGCAGGTGATTGGTGCTTGTTCAACTGCGGATGTCGTTCTTGGTTTGAAAGACCGTTCATTCAGTGAAGTGTGGGTCGAGTTGGACGCAACCCGTGCCGAAACGCGCCCTAAGGTGTTCACAAAAATCCACATGGTGTACCATGTTCGCGGTGAAGTCCCTCTCAAGTTGCTTGAACGGCTTGTGGCAAAGAGCCATGAGAAGTACTGTACGGTTTCACAGATGTTCGTCAACGTCGAGATGACACACGCCTGCGAAGTTCACCAGTGACCATCAGTTGGCGACGACTTTGATTGCGGTGAGCGAGTTCATTGCATTGAGCAACAATTCCCTGAGCGCATTGTACAATGGATGCCACGATTGTGGGATCTGCGGTGGAGGGGCAACGGGGAGGGTTCCTTCATTGGTGGATAGAACGGTAGCAAAGGGTCGCACTTCACCGGTACCAACCATATCAATAATCAGGGAAAGGTGGTATGCCTGTTGATCCTTGATGACTTTGGCCGTTTCGATTTTAGCGATGGCTTCTGCAGGTAGATCACTCAACCAGTCCTCTCCACGCTCGACTCGAGAGTGAAGTTCCTTCTTGACCAGAATCTCCAAGAGTTCAGTGACCACTTCCTGAGCAACAGGTGTTGGTGAAGAGGGCTCTGCTTGCGGTGTGGCTTCTTCAACGGGTGCAAAATTGAGGTTTTCCGATGCTTGTTCATTTAACCCAAACGTTGACTCACCAGCTAGCATTGATGGTTCGTCATCGTCGTCCATAAACATGGCAAGAGGGTCCGAGGTGTTGAGTGTGGGAACAGAGTGTTGTGCTGCCACAGGTTGTGCCTCAACGGGGCGCATTGCACCCAATTCTGCAAAAATATCGATTTCTTCTTCTTCCACTTGTGGTGGCGCTGTTTCCCATGGTCCCATCATGCTATCACTTTCGATATGTTCTCTTCATAGTACATGAAAGGATGTTTTTTTGAGAAAAAAAACCTTGAGCCCTGAAGTGCACAAAGCACCGATAGATTATCAATGAACAAGTGCATCTTACGGCCCAAGTGTCAAAGGGGCGGGCAGCGTGGGTTTGGATGATACACATGGGGGGGCAAAGGCAGCGTTCGGTGATTTTGGGCACCGCATTGTTGTTTCTGGTTCTCGGAGCACCCACCTTGTCAAGCATGCCCGCCGGTGTTGGGGAGTTGGGCGACAATGGCTGCACATGCCACGGAGGCGATTCGACATCGGTCTCAGTCCATGTGTTGGGCCTACCCGAAGTGTACGCTTCAAACATGTCCTACAACCTCTCAATTGCGATCGATGGCCCTCCTCAGGACGATGCTAACAGCCACCAGGGTGGATTCCGCTTCACGGTAACAAGCGGTGTGGTGGTGTTCGAAAACTCCACCAACACTCAATCACTCGAAGACGGATGGACGCACCAGCTTTCAGGAACCTATCAGCGGGTGTGGAATTTCACATGGACTCCATCCAATGAATCAATCGACCCGGTGGAATTCATTGTCCACGGTAATGCTGTCAATGGCAATGGGCAATCGAGCGGTGATGCTTGGAACAGTTTTGGTGCGGCCATTGCCCACCAAGATGCTCCACAAGAGCCCGAGCAACCAGTGTTCGACCGAGACATTGGCGCTCTTGATTGGACCGTGTTTGCAGCGGGCCTAGCCGCCTTGATGTTCTTCTTGGTTCGAACAATCAAGTGAACTCAATTGACAAATTCGATTTGTCTGTTTTGCAGCGCTCGCAACTGACGGTTTTCGCTCGCTCCATGAATTTGTTCGCTCTTGACACCCGTGAGGACCAACATGACTCGAAGTTCATCACCCAGTTCTTCGCGCACAGCCGCCCCCCAAATCACTTGAGCGTGTGGGGAGATTTGGTCGGTGATCAGTTTAGCACACTGTTCAGCCTCACCCAAGGTGAGGCTTGGACCACCAACAACGTTGATGAGTGCGCCACGAGCATCAGATGAATCAATATCGAGCAACGGAGAATGCATTGCTTCCTGTGTTGCCGCCTCCACCCGACCCGGTCCACTTGCCTCGCCAAGGCCAATCATGGCAACGCCACTGCCAAATTGAATCACGGTTCTCAAATCTTCAAAGTCAAGATTGACCATGCCATCAGTGGTTAACATTTCAGCCACCCCTGTAATGGAACGGACAAGCAGTTCGTCACCAACTCTGAACGCGTCTCCGATGGGGAGATCTTTCACGCCTTCAATTTCGAGAAGGCGTTCATTTGGAATGACGAGAATTGTATCGCAATGTTCGCGTAATTTTTCCAATCCCCACTCGGCGTTTTGCTTGCGTAGAGCGCCTTCAGAATTGAACGGGTAGGTAACGACCGCGATGGTCATTGCACCTTGTTGCTTGGCCAGGCGTGCGATGTGTCCAGCTGCTCCTGTTCCCGATCCACCGCCCATTCCTGCGGTGATGATGGCCAGTTGGGTGTCGTTGGTGATGCGTCGCAAGGCGATTTCAGATTCAAGCGCTGCCGCCTCCCCCTTGGTCGGGTCGCCACCTGCGCCTCGACCTCGTGCGGTCCTTCCGATCAGCACCTTCTCTTCAAGCGGGGACATCAGCAATGCTTGAGCATCGGTGTTGATGGCGTATCCCGTGACATAGGAGTTCTTGAACAGCCGCTCTTCGAACAATCGATTGATTGCGTTGCATCCTGCCCCACCCACGCCGTACACACGGATCCGTGGTTGAAGCGATTCGAGCAAGGCTTGAAGTTCAACTTCTGAATTTTCATCCATCGGTGGTGCAACTGCATCAGCCGCTGCTTGTTCGGCTTCAGTGAGTTCTAGAACGCGTTCAACGAGGTGTCGCATGCTGCTTTGCTCGTTGTTGTGACCTTGAATGTGCCGCACCAAAAAAGACCCAAAACGGCCTTTTTGAGGGGTGATCTTCAATCACGAAGGCCTTCTTGTGTCACTTGATACACGCATTCCCCATCAGGAAGGTTTGGTGAATCCACGAGTCGAGCGATGCGTCGTCCAGCCTTAGCTTTGCGCAGGTAGAGTCGGAACGTCGATGCGTGAGCGAGCACGTGACCGCCGATGGGCTTTGTTGGGTCGCCCCACATTGCATCTGGCTTGGAATGAACTTGGTTGGTCACAAGCACCAGGGCGTTGTTGACGTCAGCCAACTGCTTCAAGTCCTTGAGGTGCCGGTTGAGTTTCTGTTGACGGTTTGCAAGCATACCACGGCCGATGTATTCAGCACGGAAGTGGCTGGTGAGTGAATCGACGATGATCATCTTGACGTTCAATCCCTTGCTCATCCTCTTGATTTCATCAACAAGAAGCATTTGGTGAGCGGAGTTGTACGCCCGTGCCACGTGGATTCGGGCGAGAACTGCTTCTGGATCCAATCCGTGTCCGCGAGCCATTTGCGTGATTCGCTCAGGCCGGAATGTGTCTTCGGTGTCGATGTAAAACACATCGCCATCAAAGCCGCCCTCATCCATTGGGAGGGTGCAGTTGACTGCCAGTTGGTGGCCGATTTGTGTTTTTCCGCTTCCGAATGCCCCATAGACTTCCACAAGTGCTTGAGTTTCGAAACCGCCACCAAGCAAATCATCAATTGATTGAACCTTTGAAGACAATTTCAGAACTTCACGTCGGCGCTCTAATAGAGCGTCACCAGAGACGAAACCGCCAATGTTTGCCATCTTTTTGGCAGCACCAATGATCTTGGTTGCTACAGCTTCACCGAGTTCAGCTTGGTCAGCAAGGTCCCCAGGGGACATGACGGCGAGTGCGAGGAGGTCATCGAAACCGGCCTCTCGGAGTTTTTCTGCTGTTGCTGGGCCAACGCCAGGCAAGTCTTCGATTTTGACCTCGGGGGCCTCTTCTTCTTCTGGCATCACTTTGACTGCCTTGTCTTGAAGGTCTTCATTGTTTTCAATCTCTATCTTCGCTTTCTTTTTTGATTTGGTCGCCATTTCTGTTCACTTCCAACCCCTACTGGTCGGGCTAGAGTATATCAAAGGAAGAAGGGCGGCGCGTAATTGAGTTTGATAAAAATTCGTTTTTTACGAACAGATATGGGTGCCCAGTGGGCCTTTTGGTTCACTTCAAGTTCAGATTTTGAAATGTTGAAAGTGAACAATCACTCTTCCTCTTCTTCATTTTCAGGCGTTTGCTCTTCGGTAGGGAATGGGTTTGTGGTGCTTTCATCTGCGGCATAGGCAATGGTGATGGTTTGGCTGATATCGACGTTTTCTTGGTCTTGGTTTAGACCAATCTCGAGGGTCCAAACACCCGTTATGATGGCGAACTCATTGTGTTTCCAGTTTGCATTTTGCCCGTCTGCAATTTGTTCAGGCGGGGATTCTATCACAGCTTCACCTGCGCTGTTGTTGAGGTACCATGTTACGGTGACTGGGGAGCCAGTGAAAGCAACAGGGTTTTCAGGATTGTTCACGGTCGAATCAATTTGGATTTGTTCAGGTAGGGCGCATTCACAATCAGGTGTTACGTCAATGTTCATGGTTCGAGGGTTCGTTGTGCTGCTCTCGCTCCAGGTGATTTGCTTTTCAATGCGAATCGTGACGTTTTCAGAATATTCGTTGTCTTGATCATCGATGGCGCCAATTCCGGCTACAAAGATACCATGAGTGAGGTATGTGTAGGAAATTTCTCCCGTTTCTGCAGCGTTCACCATCACCGGGTTTGATCCATCGCCCGCATCAAACCAAAACGTGGAAATGACCCCAGCACTGGATTTTGTGTAAGAGAAATCAAACACGACATCAACGCCCTCTTCGGAGACTTGTTGATTGTTTTGAATAGATTCTGTAATGATGCCAGATGTTGTTTCGTAGTAGACGACGAAGTCGATTGGACCGTCGTATTCCTCGTTGTCATCTCCGCCCAAGCAGCCGGCCAAACTTGCGCTCAACACCACGATGCCCAGAAGCACTGAAGCGAGCATTTGTTGGCGCATGCTCCTCACAAGAGGTTCTCCTTCATGAAATCAACACCTATGAAGAAAATGAGGTCTTCTCGCTCAAATACGCTGTTCTGGTCCATCGTCTTCCATCGGTGGTTTCAAAGCGGGGGAGGTCGGCCGTTTGGTTAACGAGGTGGGGTAGTCTGGATATCCCGTCGGGCTCATAACCCGGAGATCGGTGGTTCAAATCCATCCCTCGTTACCATACGACGAATCAACCGTACTCGTAGTAATCGTGTTTTGGCTTCATCGCATCGAGCGCGCTTTGTAATTGTGCATTGGCTGCAGCTTCACCCGAAAGAATCGCATCCATTTCATTCTTGATCCGTTCAGCCTCTGATGCACACAAAGCAGCATTGCCAATTCCATGAGGGACCGCCCCAAGCAAGGCCTGCCGAACCTGCTCTGCGTCGACTTGTTTGGATGCAGGCGGCCTTAGGGTGAAGGTTGAATCCGCATAAATCACGTGGCCCGAAGAAGCACTTGTTGATGCTAATCGATCGATGAGTTTCGCTTCATACCCCACATGGCGGCAAGCATCCAACGCACTTGCAAGATTTCCGGGTGCTAATTTTTCTGCTTTGGCATAGGCTTTGCGCGCCGCTCGTGTTTTGCCACCCGCGGCGTAGGCATTGGCTGCACGGTGCACATCTTCTGCTTCTGGCGTTATTTGCTCGAGCAGGTGAGGGGCTCCAATGCGAAGGGTTTTGACGAGTTTTTTCCGCTCCTTAAGCAGAATGCCAACGCTTGCTACGGCCCTGTCCGCTTTGCCTCGAGCGAGCAACACATCGCAGAGGATTCGTAGGCCTTTCACGAGCATAATTTGCTCATCTGCGGTTCTTTTTTTCCGCAACAGGAACATCTCTGTGAATTGCGTAGCCATTACTTCGGACATTTCCATCCGACCATCCAAAATATACCGCTCAAGTTGAATGAGCGTTTGAGCGGGGTCGTCCATTCCAAACATGTGAGCAAGAGGCGCTGGACCTCTCACCTATTGATGCCTTGGTTTCCAAGTTTGTTCTTGATTTCATGGTGGTTCATCCTCCTCGTTCATCAGGTGGTTGTATTAACTTGGGCCATCTGGGCTAACTATGAATTTGCCCCGCCTCATTGCAATTACGGGAACGCCCGGCTGTGGGAAGACCACATTGTGCGAGGAATTGATGGCCAACGGGCACACCATCCGAACCGTTCTCGACCTTGCTCGAGAGCACGGCTGTCTTGGCGATCAGGATCCTGCCGATGGGGCAGCCCCAATCGATGTTCACAAACTCGCCGAGGTATGGCAAGAGGTGCCTAAGGGACTGGTTTTCATCGATGGCCATCTTTCGCATTTGCTCGATGTTGATGCCGTGATTCTTCTTCGTTGCCAGCCCGATCAATTGCGTCTTCGTCTTGAACAGCGGGAGTACAGTGAGGCAAAGGTACGCGCCAATGTGGAATGGGAAATGCTGGCTGGAACATGGTCCGAGATGCTTGAATTCGAACTCGAAGCACCGGTCTTGGAACTCGACGCAACAGAACAAACCACTCCTGCTCTTCTCGAAGAGGTCATGATTTGGATTGAGGGTGGTTGCCCTTCCGACGGCGTAGAAGAATCGGCAAGAGAAGCCATTGATTGGTTGTCTTGACCACCCAAAGAACAAACACCCCCCTCCGTGGCATCCAGCCCGATAGGTATGGCACTGGAGAAGTTTCGAAGCACATGGGAAAGCATTGTGAATCCGATTGTCGATTCTATTTCAACTTGGAAACCATCGACACTGACATGGATTGCAATGCCTCTTGGTGTGCTTGGTGGTTTGGCTGTTTTGATGGCACCAAACACTCCATACGGCGCCAATATGCTCTTTGGAGGAACGATTTTGATCACGTTTGCCATCACGCTCGATGCCTTGGACGGTCCTTTGGCTCGCCGAACTGGACAGGTGACTCGATGGGGGGATTACCTCGATCACACCTTTGACAGGTTGCTGGATGCAGTATGGATTGTGTGCATGGCAGGCTCCGTGTTTGTGGGCGATTTTACCCTTGGTCTTGCAGCAGCATGGCTCATTTTACTGGGCTCATACATGGGCACGCAAGCACAAGCAGTAGCAGGGAGCCGGAATTATCGGGGCTTCGGGCGTGCGGATCGGACCATTCTTACGATTGTTTCAATAGCCCTAATGGGTGCTTTCATCCACTTCGAAGTCGGGGATTTTGGCACCTATCCCGGTATGCTTGACCACATCCCAATTAACCCAATCAGCATCGTGGTTTTGATTTCCGCATTTGGCGGCTTGTGGACGTTCCTCATTCGGTTCGTACAAGCCCAACACGAAATTCAAAACATCGACCGAGAAGACCCTCTCCCTCAGCCAAACGCCCCAAAAGAATCTGAGTGATTCGGCACCCCTACGGGGTGGACCGAACTGCCCGATTGGCTGTTGTTAAGGCGGCATACTCATAACGGTAGCATGCTACAAGAGCATTGATGACAGACCAAAAGTTCGTTCATGGCACGGAAAGGACAGCCCTTCTCCTCGTGTGTTGTATGGTATTGGCCATCGTACCGCTCACGCATGCTGCCGCCGAAGACGCCGGGGATCCAAGCAACCTCCAAGCACAAGACATCAATGCAATGTTCGACCCGACAAGTGAGACCACAACCATCACATGGCGCAACATTGACTTCGATGGTTCAGTGCTTCAGGGGTTGTTTTCCGCAACCTACAACGTGTACAGGTCCGTTGATCCAATCACCTCCGTGTCGATCAGCAGTTTGACACCGTTTACCTCCGGGATCATCGCCTGTTCTTCTGTTGAAGTGCTGAATGATGCGTTCAAGTGCAGAGGACTCAACGGGACCGTCGATTACCACACCGCATCTTTCTTGGTCGCTCCAGGTGTCAACAATTCGTACTACTACGCCGTGACGACAACACTCGGGGACGGAACTGAGTTGTTTGATTTGGACATCGGGGCCTCGGTCATCGAATTCCCTGTCCAAGAAATCACAACCCCCATTCGAACACCCTACAACCTCGCGGCTGATTTCGACCCTGAGGCAAGTGAAACGACCCTTACCTGGGTGAATTACAACGACATCTTCCCAATCTTGCCAGAAACGGGTGACGATGCTTACCAAATACAAATTTGGCGAACAGATTACCAAATCACACGAGAGAACGGAGCGGACATGCTTGGCACCACCTCGCCGATCCTCACCTTGCCTGCAGGCACCTCAAGCACAGTCCTCACCATCCCTTCGAGCACCGACCGTGATGCGTATTACGCCGTCACTTACCTTTTGCCAAACTGGACCGCACCGGGTGAAGATTACCAAGATGTACGCTTCCTCTCCAACAACGCATTGACAAGTGCACTGATCGAGGACAACATGCCACCATCTCAAGTTGGTATCATGTACGCTGAATTCATACCAAACCCAGATTCTGGAGGCGGCACAACCACCATTTCATGGACTGATGTCTCGGATGAAACGGGTGAATCCTACCGAATCTACATGTCAGGAATTCCTTTTAGCACGATTGTAAGTTCAGACGTTCAACTCATTGCGACCGTCTCAGAAGGCGTTGGTTCGTTCAACTATGATGTGCCAATCGGCCGCCTTGGCTATGCCAACTACTGCATCATCACCGTTGACTTGTACGGCGTTTACAGTCCAAACACCACCGTCAACTCCTGCGCTGGACCAGTGTACGAAGATGCGTTTAGCCCATGGATTGCAGAACCGACCCAAGTTCACGCAGAATTCATCGGCGATCGCATCACCCGCGTCACTTGGCAAGATCAACTTGGTGTCGAAGGTGAGCGATACCACGTCTGGCGTTCTAACTTCAGAGTCACTGGCGCAGAATTCGTTGCTAACCAATCGATGGAATGGCTCGGTTCAGTGAGCGACGGAGTCGGTACATTCGATGTCCTTCTGGACACGGACATCCTCAGGGACAACGCGCACTATTACGTCACAACAGAGGCACTCTACGGCCACATCAACGGGACTTACATGGACACTCGTTTGAATCAAAATCACTTCGGCCCAATCTCAGAAGACACCAAGCCACCAAACCCTGCTCGAATCAAAGAGGCAACCCCACTTGGTGCTCAGAAGCTCATCACACTCGAATGGTTCAATGAAGATGATCTCAATGAAGGGTACGAAATTTGGAGGCATTACGGCGCACCGTTTGGTGAGAATGAAGATCAAATCGGCACCCTTGACGATGCAGGATGGGAATTCGTCCTTGGCGACATCACTCCTGGTACAGGTGTTCAAAGCACCATTGTCCGTCAACTGCCAATCCCTGATGGTGTCGACCGTGAGGTGTGGTATGCCGTGATCATTGAAGATCAATGGGGCAATCAAAACCCTGAGATGTTCAACGGCATTGGTGGAAACGCTGTCAAAATCAACGAAGATACGAAATTCCCAGAAGCCTCAATGCTCCTCCTCGATGCAGATGGTTCTGCCTTCCAAAGTCCATCCTTAGTTTCTGGAACATACACCCTCCAAGTTGAAATCGACGAATACCTCCAAGGTAACCCTACAGTGAACATCACAACCGTTGCCGGTGGAGAAATCTCAGGTGGCGACATTGAGATGAACATGATTGCGGATAACAACAACAATCCAGAACGCGGTCCTGTGTACGCCTTTGAGTTCTTCATCGGCCAAAATACGATTGCTGGCGACATGGTCATTGAATTGATCATGGAAGACGAGTCTGGCAATGAAATCAGTCAGAGTTGGACCGACCGTGCAGTGGATGCAAAGCGTCCGACGGTGACCATTTACTCGCCTTCATCTGGAAATGACGGTTCAAAGTACCTCTATGGTAATTCCATTCAAGTCCTTGCTGGAGCAACAGATGACGTCATGGTGACCTCATTCCAGTACAAGTTCACATACAATTACGGAACTGGAAACTCCCAATCAACACCATGGTCAGAAGCAACTTCGGTGACAGATCTTGACGGTGATAACCGCTCGATGGTGTTTGACATGGAGTTCTCCGCAGGAAACTTCGAGCCTGGCCAACACGCTGTGTATGTCCGAGCAATCGACTCCGCAGGCAATGAAGTCTCTAAGAATGTCATTTTCGTTGTCGACCAGTGCCGCCAGCGACTTGATGGAACCACCTCTTGTAACTACGTTGAAGCGCTCCAACCAGAACCTGAACCAGTCATCATCACCCCTTCAATGTCCGACCCACCTTATGTGTTGGTTTGGGTGCTCCTAGGTGTCTTCGTGGTCTCATTGATTGTGATGGCATTGATCATTCAAACGAGCATGTCTGGTCCTAAGAAGAAGAAATCAAAGGGCGATGACGATGAAGAAGACGATGATTGGATGACTGAATTCATTGGTACTTCACAAGAACTCGATATGGGCGCGGTCACTGACACAACCGGCGGCGACAAGAAGGAAAACGAAAAGAAGGAAGCCGCACCGGCGGAAGAAGTCGATGAAGAGGATCCTTTCGCAGTGAACGTCGTTCAACGAAAGACACGCAGCAAGAAGGAAGTTGTCGAGGACGACGACGATGATGACGACGATGACGACGATGACATGTTCAACTGGAACGATGATGAGGACGAGGAGGAAGAGTCAGCTCCTCCAGCCAAAAAGCGTGCCGTTGGCCGTCGTGCAGTCCCTCGCAAAGCGCCCACTCGCCGAAAGGTTGGTCGAAAGAAAAACGATGATTGAGGTCCCGCGTGAAGCGGTGGACTCAAGGTCTGCGTTGGCTTGCATTTGTTCATGGACGATGTTGCAGCAGCGAAAAGCGAGTCAGACCACGACGTGCTGAGTGAAGTCGAAGAGGCGTTTGAAGGCCTCTTGGATGTTGCAAACCCAATGAAAAACAAATTGAATTGGCTGTTGCTTGCGTTCCCAATCGCTCTATGGGCGAACATGGGTCATCAACAAGAATTTGCGTTCATCTTCTCGATGATTGCCATTATGCCGTTGGCGTTCCTTATGGGGAAGGCCACTGAAGAAATCGCATTGCGCACAGGCGAAACGGTTGGCGGTCTTCTCAATGCCACCTTTGGTAATGCAGTTGAGATGATCATTGCCGGCCTTGCGCTTTACACTGCGTCACAATCTGTCGACCCGGAAACGATTGCAACCATGATCACAGTGACACAAGCGTCCCTCATCGGTTCAATTCTCGGTAACCTCCTGCTCGTGCTTGGCCTTGCAATGGTGTGGGGCGGAATCAATCACAAGGTCCAACATTTCAACCATGAATCCGGGCAGATGAATGGATCTTTGTTGCTCTTAGCCATCGTTGCGTTCATTATTCCAAGCGCTGTTGAATATGCGGGTGGCGATGGATCCGCTGTGAAGGAACTGTCCCACTACACAGCCATCATCATGCTCATCATTTACGCTCTAGCCCTTCTGTTTCAGCTCAAAACGCACGTCGATGTGTTTGCAACAGAAGCCGGCCACGGCACACACGAACACCCCACCATGGCCATCAAAGACGCATGGATTTTGCTCATTGCTTCAACAGCCCTGGTTGGTTGGATGGCTCACGTGCTCGTTCATAACCTCGAATCTGCAGTGGATGAACTCGGTGTGCCAGAACTCTTCATCGGCGTCATCCTCTTGCCCTTCTTTGGTAATGCAGCAGAGCATTTTGCTGCTGTGATTGTTGCGGGTAAAGATAAGATGGATTTGGCCATCGCTATTGCCATCGGTTCAAGCGTTCAAATAGCGTTATTTGTTGCTCCGGCGATGGTGATTCTCGGTTGGATGCTCGGTGTTCCATTGACCCTTGAGTTTGGCCTTCTGGAAACATCAGCCACCTTCATTTCAGTGCTCGTGGCGAATTCCATTCTTTCAGATGGTAAGACGAATTGGCTGGAAGGCTCTATGCTGCTTGGAAGCTACATCATCTTAGGTGCTGCGTTTTTCTTGTTTTGAATCGAGGTGTTAAACAATGAGAAAAATTGGAATTGCCCTTGTTTCATTGTTCACGCTCCTTCTCCTTGGTGGGACCGTTGGTTACACTATGGAAGGCACCGTTGACGATGTTCCGACTCCAAACGTGCAGGGCCTTGTGTTCTTTGCCGATGATCCGTTGCCTGGGAACGCAGCATCGCTTGTGCTCAACGCAGACACAACCATCACATGGGATCGAGATGATATTTTCCTCGTCATCTCAGATGACGGAAAGAAAAAGCAATGCGATGATATTGCCAATGGCGGTAGTCTGAGCGGGTTTGACACCACCAGTAAAACTTGCACATACGCCGATGAAGGCTATGTGGCGAAGGGTGACAACGGAGCCGATGGCGTTGATTGGCGCGTCGAATCGGGCGAATTCTATGCTGGAATTGGTACCAAGGAAGGTGTGCTTCCAGCCGGCACTGAACTCAATCTGATGTACTCAATCGATTTGACGCTGAGCGCTGCAGGGTATTTGTTCCTCATGCTTGGTGAAGCAGCAGGTCTGATGTTGATGCGTCAGAAGTGAATGTCACTCAACGCCATCGTAGTAGGTTTGGACGGCCTCGTCCAAGTCCAACCATGATTGGCGCTCGTCGAGGGTTTGTGTGGTGCCATCAAAGCGAACCGCATCGCCACCAACCCACAAATCAAGGCATGTTGCACCGTTGAACAGCAAGTTGGTGATGTGTCGGTTGTTTGAACGGCCTGTTGGCCTCATGCGAACATCGTCAATGTCCCATACAGCCCAATCTTGGCTGCCTTTGGTTGCCATTGCAAAAGCATCCTTTGCGGTCATTAAGGTCGGATCCCAATGGTCGTGGCGCTGAACGAGCGCAGCGAGTCGCGCTTCTGCAAGCAGATTCAATCCACTTCCAGATGAAGCGGCACCGTCCGTTCCAATCCGCACATCGACTCCAGCTTCATTGAAGGCAGGAAGCGAAAGGGTGCCTCCACAGGCCAGTTTCATGTTGGAAGACGGACAGTGAACTGCTGTTGCTTCATGCCGTGCAAGCATTCGGATTTCGTTTTTCTTCATCCAAGAGGCGTGCGCACAAATCGTCCCCGGCTTGAAGAAATCAATGCTGTCAAGGTACTCGACAGGGTAGAGCCCCGTTTTTTCATGGCATTCAGCGACTTCTTTTCTGGTTTCACTGACGTGGATGTGCAGGCGAGCATCTCGTTTTTCAGCAAGTTCCGACGCTCGTCGAAGGGTCTCTTCACTGCAGAGGTAAACTGAATGCGTGGCAATTGCATACTGCACCTTATCGAGGGGCGATTGATGCTTCAGCATCGAATCCAGTTCATCGAGTGCGGATTGTGCGTCTTCATGAGAAGGCAGTGCAGCATCACTTACTGGGCCACCAATCAGCCCTCGTAACCCCGCTTTATCGAGCACTTCACCCGTGATGGCGGGATAGAAGTACATGTCAGCGGCGAACGATGTGCCTGTCTTGATCAATTCGGCAGCGGCGGCCTGAGCACCAACCTTGACAAATTCTGGGGTGATTTTCGCCTCGGTTGGAAAGATGGCTTCATTGAGCCAGCGATGCAATGGAAAACCATCGCTGAAGTCCCGTGCGTTCAATTGCATGGCAAGGTGCGTGTGCCAATTTTGTAGGCTTCGAGTGATGAGTCTGTTCGAGCCGTCAACATCCTGTTTGACGTCTTCATCTCCATTTGAGGAGGACCATGACCCGTCTTGATGGAGCAAGACATCGCCAACATGCTTGTTGCCAGTCTCATCATAGAGCACCGCGTTGCGGTATCGCACCGAATCGCCTTCGCCCATGGTGGTCGCTGGACCCCTCCCCTCATCAACGCTGGGTTTCTGACCGTGTGGCTTATGTCCATCAGTCGCTGCCCACGGCTTGCGCCACTGTGGCTTAGCTGGTATAGCACCTGATTCGTAATCAGGAGGTCGGGAGTTCGAACCTCCCCAGTGGCTCCTCTTCATTCGTTGTGAATCGAGAACTCAGTTTCCATTGAGAAGGCACGTGCGCTGGCTTCGAGGCTTGCGACCGCTGGAAGGCTTCTTCCAGAAATGTAATCCAAACATGCTCCTCCGCCGGTTGAGACATGGCCCATCTTTGAGGCTAGGTTGCGCTTCATGATGAGGGTCGCAGTGTGCCCACCTCCAACAACAACGTAAGCATCAGACTCAGCACATGCGTTGAGCATTTCGATGGTGCCCAAAGCGAAATCTGGGAGTTCAAAGACGCCGGCTGGCCCATTGAGGTGAACGGTTCCAGCCTTCTTGATGGCCATTGAAAGGTTTCGAACGGATTGAATGCCCAAGTCGAAGATTGGGGCGGAAACGGGGAGCTGATCAAGCGATAGGTCGACCCGGTTGTCTTCGACGTTGGCCGCTACATCCACAGGAAGTCGAATGCGGTCCTTGAAATCGGTCAACAGGGATTTTGCTTTCTCAACGGTCGGGTACCATTGTTTGCCCAATTCGCCCACAAGGAAGTCATGGTTGACAAGGCCAATATCATGGCCGGCAAGTTCGAGCATCAGGTTTGCAACGCCGCCAGTCACCCATACTTCGTCACAGATTTCGTTTCGAAGCATGTTTTCTGCAACAGCGATCGAATCGTCGACTTTGACGCCTCCAAGAACGGCAATGCAAGGGCGAGCAGGGCGTTCAAGAGCCAAATCTAATTTGCGAATTTCATTCGCCATCAATTCACCTGCCACGCATGGAATTAGGTTGGTGAATCCAACACCGGACGGTGTTGCACGGTGTGCGCAAGCAAACGCATCATAGACATACAAGTCGGCAACACTGGCCAGTTTTTGTACCATTTGAGTTTCAGCCATGGCCTCAAAATTGCCTTTGGTTTTGACTTCCTCATCGTACATCCGAACGTTGTTGAGCATGAGGATGTCTCCATCTTCTAACGCCTCGATGGCGCTCATTGCTCTGTCACCAGCGAGGTCTTCGACCCATTTGATTGGCCGGCCAAGAATTCGGCCAAGTTCCCTCGAATGGCCAAGCGTGGTTGTGAAGTCGTCTTTCCCTGGCCGTGATTGGTGGGCGAGAAGGACCACTTTCGCCTTAGAAAGCCGGTTGAGGGTAGGGACAATTGCCTTGATTCTGGTGTCGTCCAAGAACAGATTGCTTCCAGGCGCCATAGGGGAATTGATGTCGACGCGAACGATGACCGTTCGGCCTTCAACATTGACATTCTCGAGGGTGAGAACACTCGCCATTGAAACGCCCAGTCGGTGCGGGTTTTTGATTCAAACGGGTCGAAAACTCCCTGCGCGGGCCTGCTCGTTCACCTCGGAACCGCGCGTGTCGAGGGGCTCGTCGGGCCGAAAGGTGATATAGCCGCGAACACCGCTTTGAAGCGATGGCGCGCGAAGGCTCCGAAAGGGACACATCGCTGGAAGGTGCACGCCGTCGCGCCAGCACCAGCACATCTTCCTTTGGTGTTTCAAGAAGGGAAGGCCACGACGCATCAACCTACTATGGCAGCAGGGTGAACGAAGGTCTTGTTTCAAGCCGCGAGGTCGGAAAGGAGCAAGATTTGCCACCGACCATGGCCAACACTGTGATTTCCGGTGATTCGAGAAACCTCGACCTTCCAGACAATTGCGTCCATCTTGTTGTCACCTCACCGCCTTACAATGCCAGTAAGGATTACGATGAGGACCTCTCACTCGCCGAATACCTTGATCTGCTTCACGGCGTGTTCGCAGAGTGCTACAGGGTCCTTGCTCCGGGCGGTCGAATGGTCATCAACGTCGCTAACTTAGGTCGCAAACCCTACATCCCCCTCTCCAGTCACGTGAACCTCATCATGTCAGAAATTGGATTTTTGATGCGGGGCGAAATCATTTGGGATAAATCAGCAAGTGCCGGTTCATCTTGTGCATGGGGTTCCTTCCAAAGCGCCAGCAACCCTTGCCTGCGCGACGTCCACGAATACCTTCTCGTGTTCTCAAAAGGTGATTACAAGTTGAAGCGAGATAAGCAGGAACGCGCCGAAGGGCGCATCGACACCATCCCCCGTGACGACTTTATCAAGCACACCAAATCCATCTGGTCATTTGCCACTGAGCGTGCATCCAGAGTGAATCATCCTGCTCCTTTCCCAGTGGAATTGCCAAAACGTTGCATAGAAATGTACAGTTTTGTTGGTGATGTTGTGCTCGATCCGTTCAACGGTTCAGGGACCACATGTGTAGCAGCAAAATCGACAGGTCGCGTGTACATCGGTGTCGATCTTTCCCAAGAATACTGCACGATTGCCGAGACTCGGCTTGAGTCCGTCGAACCCTGGACTGCCCCAGAAGTGACCGTCTGAGCCTCATTGAGGCGGCTGAACGTTGTCCCAAGGGCTCTGAGCAGGTTGAGCAGGCTGTTGCGTCAACGGAGGCGTGATTGGCGTATGCGGTACAGCTGCAGGCTGTATGGATTGGCCAACGGGGGCTTGGATCATTTGTTGCCCGACAGGCGCTTGATAGGCAGTTTGTCCCATTGGCATGTGCCCTGTTGGCATAATGACGTTCTTCTGCGGTTCATCCAGCACCAGCGCTAGGATGATGCCGAGAATGATGAGAGGAATGGAACAGCAGATGCCGAGTCCACCGCCGAGGGCAGCAATTCCTCCGCCGATGGCATCCTCAAGGCATTTTTCGTCACAATATTCGCCTTCAATCAAAACTTCAACGTTGGACGCAACAGTGTATTCCATTCCAGCTGTATCATGTGCGATGTAGCCATACATTTCGAAGGTCCCGTCTTCATACCCTTCCTCTCCAAATTCATCATCGCCATAGAGGTAACATCCAGAAATGACGCTCTCTCCATTTCTGTCGGTAATGGTCAGTTCGAGGGTGTCGCAATCGACAGGATGCTTGACAAACACAACGACACTCCATGATTCATTCCCATCAACCGTGAAAAAACCGTCCTGCTGGTCGGCAAAGTATGTCTCGCGTTCTGATGCATCGATCGCTGTCCCAATTCCCCCAACGAATCCAATTCCGCTTGCTATGAGCATGAGGGCGCCGAGGATCAAGGTGACTTTACTTGCAATGTGCATGGAAGATGGTGGAAACGCTTCTCTATCAAACTGCCTCTCCCTCCCTTTTGCTTGTTTTGACATCATCCGATAGGAGTGATTTTGAACGGATGGCATCCACCTTGAAGCGATGACAGGTTGGGATGTGGCAGACTTGACCGGTCCTGACGGGGAAGATTGGAGGGTCCCCGCCTCTGAACTTGCCGCACGCCAGCACCAACTTGCAGAACGCATGCGCGATGAAGGCCAACCGGGAGTTTTGATTCAACATCCAGTGGATTTGTATTATTTTACAGGCGGGCGTCAAAATGCCTCGATGTTCATTCCGGCAGCCGAAGCGGGAGGAAGTCACCAGGCAGGTGGCAACGGCCCTGTTCTGTTCGTTCGCCGCTCATTGCAGCGGGCATTGTACGAGGGAGGAGGAAGCGATTGCCCTCATGATGTCGAATCGTTTCCACGCATGAAGCAATTTGCTGAGGTTCTAAGCGCCCGTGGTGTTGTGCACGCTCCCTCTCTTCAATTCGGTGAAGTTCCCAAATCCTACTCCGACAGGTTCGTGTCCGCCCTTTCCCCTTTGGGCGATTGCAAGGACGCCACCTCGATCATTCACGCTCAGCGTGAAGTAAAATCTCGCTGGGAGCAAGAGCAACTGAACGCCGCTGCAGATGTACAACTAAGGATGTTTGAAGCGGTTAAGGCGGTTGGCGGCGAGGGTGTTACGGAATTGGAATTGGTGGCAGCAGCAGAAGCTGTAAGCCGATCCGAGGGCTTTGGTGGCCAAGTCTACATGCGTCGTTTCCCACTTCAGTGTGACCGAGGTGTGATCGTAGCTGGTCGTGCTGGAGGCATTCCCTCTTTCTTTGACTCAGCCGTTGGAGGCACCGGCGCTCATCCGTTGAATGGCATGGGGTCTGGTTTCACTCGAATCAAAGCGAATGAACCGGTTTTGGTGGATCTGGTCCACGCCCACCGAGGGTACATCGTTGACATGACGAGGATGTTTGTCGCAGGTTCGCTCGACACGACTTGGGTTTCTCGGTTAGAGGACATGGTAGCGGTCAAAGACACGGTTGTCGATGTGCTGGACCGTGGAGGATTATGCAGTGAGGCTTGGAACGAAGGATTTGCTTTGGCTGAAGAACTCGGTCACGCCGAACATCTCATGGGAATGGCACCCGACCAAAGCCGCTTTCTCGGGCACTCAGTTGGTCTTCAACTCGACGAATCACCTGTCGTCGCCCGAGGGTTTGATCGTCCGCTGCCCATTGGCGCAACGATGGCCATCGAGCCAAAGGTGGTGCATTCAGAAGGAAGCATTGGGACAGAAGACACGTGGATTCGAGATGATGATGGCATGCGCCCCATCTCAGCAGATGGCCTGTGGCCTGCAATAACGGAGTGGTGATGATGACAGAACAGGAACACGCAGAAACGGATGTATGTGAGAAACTTGAAGGATGGACCCACGAGGATGTGGGAAAGCGAATTCCAAAGCGAAGCACTCCAAACGGAACGTATTACAACGAACCAATCGTTGCGGTTTTTTGTCAATTCTGCGGATCTGAATTCATTGGGCCCAGCCGCGAAGCAGGCGGATTTCTTGGTGGGCACGAGTGCCTCCATGCGTGGGAGATTTCCCAAGCCATGAGTCGAGAAGACGGTCTGACCGAGTGAAGCCGCCATTCAAAGCGACCATAGTGTTCAATATGCTTCATCGCTGAGTGGAGGGTATGGCCAAACCATATTCCCCCGGACACATCGGTGCTGTTGCCTCAAATTTCACTGAAATGAGGCTGGCAGGTGCCGTTAAGCAACGCTTGGTTGAACTGGTCTGCGAAGAAATCGAAAGGCTCGTACCAGACATGGAACAAGCGACGCTTGCGCAGGATGCCGAGCGAAAAACCCTCGATGATCCTCATCGCACCCGGCTGAATTACAACCGCACTCGGGAACTCATGATCGACCAAATCAACGCGGTTGATTCCGTTGGCTCGGCTGCTGTCCAAGGCGGTATTGAGCACATCGAACGGCATCTTGCAACCCTTGTGAAGCATGCAGAAGCTGCAGCAGAAAAGGACAGGGTGGCAACCATCAAGCCACGTCATCTTGAGATTGCAGTTCAAGGAATGGGACTTGAAGATGGCGACGAGGCAGATCAGGTGGTCGAAGCGGTGCAAACTGAGGATTTTGTCGTCAGCCAAGGTGGCGGGGTTCTCACTGAATCCTCTTTGCTCTCTTTGGCCCGGACTCATGCTAAAATGCCTGTGACCAAGGATGCGGTTGAGGAATTGCTGGAAACATACTACATGGTTGTTGAGCAACTTGAATCGGACATCCGTAAACACGCTCAACTTGGTGGGAATCCCGTGCAGTTTATCGAAGCCATCGGGCGCATGAAGACTCTGATGTCGCTTGGATGGATGCGAGCAATGCTCAGCAAAGCCGCAGAATCCGCCAGGGAACGAGGTTACAAGCGAATCGATGTTGAGCAAATTGTCAACATCGATCCGTTTGAGACAAACTGAACTCGCTTCAAAGCGATGCAGCGAAAGCGACGATTGCACCGTAATCCGGTTCAACGCCCGGGTTTTCAGCGACCCAGCGGTGTTGGACTGTGCCTTCTTTATCGACGACAATAACCACTCGGTTGGCGCTAACATATCCATCGATGCCACCAAGGCCGACAAAGGTTGCATCATAGGCATGGACCACTTCTCTGTCCAGATCGGAAAGGAGCGCGAATTCAAGGTTGTATTTTCTTGCGAATTCAGCGTTGGCCCATGGTGAGTCGACGCTGATGCCAAGAACGACAGCGTTGGCGTCGTTTAGCGAGGCAAGGTTGTCTTGGAAGGCGCACATTTCTTTGTCACAGACGCCAGTGAAAGCGCCTGGATAGAAGGCTAGAATGACGTTTTGACCTTGGAAGTCTGCGAGGCTGACATCGCTTTTGTCGGTGGTTTTCAAGGTAAAGGCAGGGGCTGTGTCTCCAATATTGACCATGCTAAAGCCAACCACCGCCGGCGTATATCCGTTTCGATGAGGCAAACAGAACCATCAAGCGACGTCGAATCGATCAGCGTTCATGACTTTGTTCCATGCGCTGATGAAATCTTGAACGAACTTGTCCTTGTTGTCGTCTTGGGCATAGACTTCAGCAATTGCACGCAATTGAGAGTTGCTGCCGAACACGAGATCGTATCGGGTTGCTCGGCGAACGAGTTCTCCGGAAGAGCGGTCATGCGCTTCGTACGAGTTGCTGCCGGTTGCCTTCCATTGCACATTCATGTCAAGAAGGGTGGTGAAGAAGTCAGTGGACAATGCATTGCCATCATTGAAGATTCCACGGTCGTCAGAGCTGACGCCCATCGAGCGTAGGCCGCCAACGAGAACGGTCATCTCTGGTGCAGACAATCCAAGCAATTGTGCTTTGTCGAGCATCATTTCTTCAGGACTGACGCTGTAGTTCTTGAGGAGGAAGTTTCGGAATCCATCCGACACTGGTTCAAGCACTGCGAAGGAGTCCACATCGGTGTGTGCATCGCTTGCATCACCACGGCCGGGTGTGAAGGCGACTTCAACACCAGATGCCATTTCGATACCTGCGTTACCAGCAAGAACGATTGTGTCAGCGACGCTTGCTCCATGAGCCTCAGCGAGCGGGGTGAGGACAGCAAGCACCTTGGCGAGTTGTTCTGGCTTGTTCGCAGCCCAGTCCTTCTGAGGAGAAAGTCGGATGCGAGCGCCGTTTGCACCACCGCGCATGTCAGAGCCTCGGAATGTGGAAGCGCTGGCCCAAGCGGTTTCGACCATTTCAGCGATTGAGAGTCCAGAGTCCTTGATGGCTGCCTTTAGGCCGGCGACATCGTAGGATGTGCTTCCTGCAGGAACCGGATCTTGCCAAATGAGGTCTTCATCAGGAACGTCTGGCCCAAGGTAGCGTGCCTTTGGACCCATGTCTCGGTGAAGCAACTTGAACCATGCACGTGCAAAGGCATCTGCGAAAACATCAGGGTTTTCATGGAAGTGCTTCGAAATCTTTCGGTATTCAGGGTCTCGAATCATGGCCATGTCAGCCGTAGTCATCATTGTTGGAACCTTGATGGATGCATCTTCGGCATCAGGTGCGAGGTCTTCTGGGTCTGGGTTCGCAGGTGTCCATTGGTTTGCGCCGGCAGGACTCTTGACGAGTGTCCAAGAATCTTCGTGCTTGAAAAGCAGGTCAAAGTAACCGTTGTCCCATTGGGTTGGGTTTGCAGTCCATGCACCTTCGATACCGCTGGTGATGGTGTCGCGGCCCTTTCCAGATCCGTGGGTGTTTGCCCAGCCAAAGCCTTGCTCTTCAATCGATGAACCCTCAGGTTCTGAGCCAACTTGACCAGCATCGCCGGCTCCGTGTGCCTTTCCGAAGGTGTGTCCACCTGCAGTGAGTGCTACAGTTTCAGCGTCATCCATAGCCATGCGTGCGAAGGTCTCTCGAATGTCTTGAGCGCTCAACAAGGGGTCAGGGTTTGAGTTTGGTCCTTCGGGGTTGACGTAAATCAATCCCATCTGAACAGCAGCGAGCGGGTTGTCGAGGTCTTGGCGGGTGTCACCGTATCGGTTGTCCCCAAGCCACTCATCTTCTGCGCCCCAGTAAATGTCTTCCTCAGGGTGCCAAATGTCGGGTCGGCCACCGCCGAAACCAAACACTGGTCCGCCCATTGATTCAATAGCCACGATACCGGTCAAAACCAAGAGGTCAGCCCAACTGATTTTGTTTCCGTACTTTTGCTTGATCGGCCAAAGCAAGCGTCGTGCCTTGTCGAGGTTGCCGTTGTCTGGCCAGCTGTTGAGGGGTGCGAATCGTTGTGCACCTGTACCTGCTCCACCGCGACCATCGCCGATTCGGTAGGTTCCGGCTGCGTGCCAGGTCATTCGAATGAAAAACGGACCATAGTGTCCGTAATCAGCAGGCCACCAGTCTTGGCTGTCGGTCATCAATGCGTGAAGATCCTTCTTCATTGCCGAGTAATCCATGCTGTTGAATGCGTCTTTGTAGACAAAGTTTTGACCCATTGGGTTGGATTTCTTGTCATGCTGATGTAGGATGGCTAAATTCAATTGATTTGGCCACCAATCATTGTTCTTCATTCCAGTGCTTGGTGCACTGATTGCCCCATGCATAACTGGACACTTTGCATCCGAATTTTCTTCACCCATTCCTTTCATGTTACGGCCTCAAATTTTGGAAACTCTCATGACATATCAAATTGTAGTTTCAGCGTTCATCCAATTTCTATGCCGGGGTGTATGCCTGTGGTAGGGTTGATGTGCTCGCTCTCCTGCCCAAACACATGTGCAGGGGGCTCAATTGATGGTTGAAATTGAGCGCCTTACCCCACACACTTGGAAGAACTTCCTCGATGCCCCCACTGTTTTGTTGGTGCTTGGGAAAGAAGATTGCGAACCTTGCACGGCATGGACGCAGACGCTCACCATTGACCACAATCAGAGCGTGGCTGCTCATGAGATCCGCATAGGTTACATTCCCCTTGATGCACCGGGTTTTGCCCAATTCAAAATCGACCATCCTTGGGTTTCATTGGTGGATGTGCTCCCCTTCAACGCCCTGTTCATCAACGGTGAACGTGGTGCTGAATGGGCTGGCGGAAGCATTGAGCGATTGATGAAGGAACTGAAAGGGCGTGTGTGATTTTGCTTGCATCCTCCGTCCTTCTCTCTGCTTTCTTGGCAGGTTTGGTCGCAACAGGAGTGACACTCGCCATTGAGCGATGGGGGGGCCTTGTCGGTGGTGTGCTTGGCACCGTCCCATCCACAATTGTTCCAGCAGCTGCAGGAATGCACCTCTCAGGCAATGAAGAGGAGTTGCTGCAAAGCATGGCCATCGTCCCATTGGGGATGCTTCTGAACGCCCTGTTCCTCGGCGTGTGGGTCATGTTGCCTTCTCGCTTGGGCGAGCGTCGTCCACTGTTGATCACCACCTTCGTCTCGTTGATCGTTTGGGCCTGTGCCGGCGTGATTCTTCTGATGATCATCAGCAAAGCCACGAGCCTGGGTGCCTCGCACTGGACCATTGGCTTCGGAGGCTTGTTTCTCCTCATCGCCTTGGCTGTTCGGTTCAACCTCGAGGCTCGCCCTGCTCCAAAGGGCACTCATCGGGTGCATTGGCCGGTGCTTGTTGGCAGAGGAAGCGCTGCAGCGGTTGCTATTGGCTGTGCTGTTTGGCTTTCAAGCCAAGGCTTTCCCCTGCTTGCTGGCTTAGCGGCTGTGTTCCCGGCGATTTTCCTGACGAGCATGGTGGCATTGTGGCTGGCTCAAGGTGAAACCGTTCCACAAGGTGCTGCAGGGCCGATGATGCTTGGTGGCGTGAGCGTGGCTGTGTATGCGCTCGTGATCATGTGGTCCCTGCCGACACTGGGTCCGGTCTTTGGCTCACTTGTTGCATGGCTTGCTGCCGTTGGCGGGTGGTCTTGCCCGGTCTACCTGATTTTACGCAGAAGGGACCTTATCCATTCACTTCGCGAGTCCAGCGCTCTGCAGCCGGAACCCCTTCAATCGTGATTTCAACGCCAATCACGCCCTTGAGGCTTGACACTTTACGATGCAATTCGCGAAGATCCAAAAGGCAGCAAGGGCAATGCGGGCGATGCGGCGTGATGGACATCTCAATGATGCCCGTCTTGCCAATCTCAATGCTTTGCATCGCTTTTGTTTTGGTGTAAGGCAGATCGGTGTGCGGGTCCTTCCATCCATTCAACAAGCGAATCACCCGGAGGCTCAGGGCTTTGTGATGTCGAGGTTTCATGTCAACTGACTCCTGTCTTCAATCTGAGGCCTGTGCATCTTGTGCTTGAAGTTCGTGTTCGAGGTCTTCCAATCGAAGTTCGTTTAAACGGCCCTCGGCTGACATCAATTCGCGTTGACAAATTTTGAGCAAAGCCGCTCCTTCTTCGTAAAGTTTCAATGTTTCATCAAGCCCCATACCGCCGCGCTCAAGGGCGGCTACTATGGTTTCCAATCGCTGTGCTGCTTCGTTATAGGTTGGTTCTTTTTCAGACATCTTCATTCCTCATTGGTGTGAATCTCAGTCACCGTTGTTTGTGCGGTACCATCGACAAAGTGAAGGCTGTAGTGCTGGCCAACTTCAAGCATATTGACGTTGGTCACTACATCGCCTTGTTCGGTCTGCGTCATTGCATACCCTCGTTCAAGAACGCGTTGTGGGTGAATGGATTCGAGCGCCGCTTCCAAACCCGCAATACGGGTTCGTTCACGAGCAAATGTGGCCTCAACTGCCCGGTCAAGGTTCGAACGGAGCGTTAACATCGACCGCTTTCCAGCGTTTATGCCTGCAAGTGGGGCCACTTTCAATCTGGCATGTAAGTTGACCAATCGACGTCTTGCATCACCAAAAGTTCTGATCATGGCGTGGTTCAACCGTTCATTCAATTCATCCTGCCATTGTTCCAGCTCTGCTTTGACGGGCACACACCGTTCAATCGCGTTTGAAGGGGTTGATGCTCTTACATCTGCAACCAAATCTGAAACAAGCAAATCTGATTCATGGCCTACTGCGGATACAACTGGGATTGGACTGGCGAGGATTGCTCGTACGACCGGCTCGAGGTTGAAGGCCCAGAGGTCTTCAGGAGCGCCGCCACCTCGTCCCACAATGACAAGGTCGACGGGAGGCTCCCCGCGTTGTGCTGCACATTCAGGTGTTGCCAACCTTCGCGATAACGCAAGACCCCGAACAATCTCCTCAGTCGCCCGTTCGCCTTGAACCAACACTTCGATGACGGTTCTTCGTAGCCCTGGCCAACGGTTCTCGATCAAGCGATGCATATCTGCAAGTGCTGCGGACCCCGCTCCAGTGATGATGAGGATGTGCTTTGGCGCAAACGGAGGGCGTTTGCGAGGCCGGTCGAGTTCACCCTCATGACGAAGCCGTTCAACCAATTGACGACGAGCTTCCTCCATGGCGCCAAGAGTATTAGCCGGTTCAATGCGCTCAACATTGAGTTGGATGTTGCCTCTTTTGACGTACAAATCTAAGGTCGCCGTGACCACGACTACGCTTCCTTCTTTGATGGTCGGGTGGATGGTGCAGCGCCCTTTCCAAATGACCGCACTGATTTGTCCATCGTGATCGCGGAGGGTGAAGTAGGTGTGCCCGGAAGGGTACTGTTTCCACTGAGACACTTCACCTTTGATGGTTTGGCGTTGGAACAGAGGCTCCTGAACAAGCGTCCGCTTGATCATTGAAACGAACTGCCCAACGGCTAGGGGGCCGGTTGTGACTTCACCTCGCCCCGTCATGGTTGTTGAGGGGCGTCTACGGTTCTTGAACCATCTGCGTACGAAGTGCCATCTTGTGAGAGGTCAGTCTTCATGAGGGCCCTTTGCGTCTTCAGCGCTCTTTCTTCGTTGAATAAGATGATGACGTTGCCTCGCTTCAACTTCATCCAATTTGAGTTGAATGCGCTTTTTTAGAAACCGATAGACAATGTACAACGCAAGGACATCAACGGCAAGAATCAGCCATTCAATTTGCCCCCATTCTTCAAACATACCGAACCTTCCTCATAGCGGTGGACGAATGTCAATATCAACATCGCCAGTTGGTTGTCCAATGCATCCAAGCCTTGCTCCTTCCTCAACAAGGAAATCATCCAACCCAGGTGGAAGTGGTTCCGGCAATGGGACTTCGCCAAGCATCAAGGTCACCATGCATGCACCACAGGTACCAGATGTGCAATTTGTAGGGATTTCAACGCCTGCTTCAAAGGCATGTTCTACCAGTGTCTTTCCAGCGACGAAGGGTGTTTGGCCGAGCAAATGAGGGCCTTGTAAAAATCGAACAACGGGACGTGTGTCGTCGTTTGTTGGTGAAATCTCAAGGATCGCTTCAACCGCGTTTGCGGACATAAACGTCACCTCATCGCATGTCTTTGTGCCGAGTCCAGCGTCCAGTTTGCTTGTTGAAATACAATCCAGCCTTCTTCATCCACTTGTTGAACTTGGTTGCTCCAGCACCCGTTCGGAGGATGAAATCCTCTCGATCTTCTTGGGCTTGGATGTATTCCTTGGCAGCCAAGGTCTGATCAATCCAATCATTGATGTCCATCAGTCCACCGGTGAGTCCACCTTCTTCGACAACCTTGGTCATCTCGTCGGCGGTAGCTCCGGTTTCTTCGAGGTCCTTGCGGATCAATTCGTTGACGCTGCTGTAATCCATCGATGCTGGCTTTGGAGGCACAGGGTTTCGAGGGGGCTTGTCTTCATCGATGACAATGCGAGTGCCGTTGGCCATGCGCCCTTCGACGAGGTCAGCAAGTCCGGATGTGAAACTGGTTTCACATTCCCAGCACATGAAGGCCCAATCCTCTGGTCGATCTTGATCTCGTGCTTGACGTGGATCCATTTCATCGCCGCAGTGAGGGCATGCATGGAAGATAAGAGCAGGGACATGCTTTCTTCGGAAATCAACAATGTCTTGAGGCGTTCCTTCGAGTTCTAGCATCTCATGGTCACGAGCCGCTTCAAGGCCACGTGTCTCAAGTTGGTCGCGGATTTTGACCTTCTGGTCGTCCTTTCCTTCATCGTGGAGGTTGTTTTCAAGTTTCACGATGAGTTCGACAGTTTTCCCGAGGCGGTTCATGACCAGTTTCTGGGCACGGAATGCTTCGACCTTTGCAATCTTAAGGCGTTCCTTTTGCTCAGCAAGTTCGGTGAGAACATCCTTTTGCTTACGCTGGAATTTGATTTCTTCAATCTTTGATTCTTGCTTTTTCTCAGGTGCGAGGACCTTCGACAAATAGCGTTCTTTTCCGTGGCTTTGTGGGCCAGCAGCGATGATTGAGATGACACCATCAGCGATGTCAGCCTTGAGGCCGTAATTTTCGATCAGCATGTCCTTGTCGATTTTCTTCAAATCGCCAATTTTCAGGCCAGAATCGGCCAACTGCTGAGCGGTGGTATCGTCAATCCCTCGACGTAGTAAAGCGAGATAGGTGTCCTTCTTTGCCATAGCATCCCCTCCGACAATCCCATGCGAGGAGGCACCACTAAGAAAAGGCTCTCCCGAATACGCGTCTTGTAAATACAGATTTCGACGGTATTTAACTCATGATTCAACTGAAGTCTTAGTGAATGATTCTGCGAGGGAAATCCAGTCGTCTAACTCCATTTCTTCAGGCCGAGCTTCAAGACGCTCGTCTTCAGCATGGGCGGCATAGGCATTTTTCCATCGAGCATGATGCCATTGTGCGACTCGATTGATTCGCTTCGGTGAACGCTTGAGGGTGGTTCTGAGTTTTTTCCGACGCTCTGCGAAGGCCTGATGGATCATTTGGCGCACCAACCGGACATCACAAGGCCACTCTTCGTGATGAGCTTCCATGGTGACATAGCGAGAATTTACTTTTGGATTCGGGCTGAAATGATGCGGCGCGACTTTGTCTTCAAGTTCGCAATCCCAATCCAAGGCTGCCGTCATGCCAAGCGAGCCAACATCGCTTTCGTACTCCATCACCAAGCGTTCACCAAACTCTTCCTGAACAAGCAATACGGCTCGTTCGATGTTTTCTGTTCGAGGGTTGCGCAGGTATCGCGTCAGATGTTCAACAAGCGGTGATGAGATTTGGTACGGTATATTGGCCACAGCTTTGTTCAGGTCAGTCGGCCATGGCACATTGAGTGCATCGCCCTCGAGAAGGTTCAGCCGCCCTTCTTCGATTTCGGGAGCAAAAGCGCCACGGAGGTGTTCACAAGCAATCGGGTCGATTTCAATCGCCGTCACGTTGCAACCAACTTCGAGCAGAGCTTCAGTGAGGACGCCGGGCCCTGGACCAATTTCTAAAACATGGTCGTCTGATTGCACTTCACCCAAAGCAACAGCGCGTTCAATGATGCTGTCACTCACAAGAAAATGTTGGCCGAGTGATTTGTCAAAAGGCAATTTTGCCCTTAGGCTATCGACCAACCAACGGGCGCCCCTCATGCCTTCACCGGAAGGAGCAGGTCAATCAACCGTGGTTGGATATTTCGGTCATCCAATTCCGTATGGAACCGTTTTGCCAGCAAGTCAGCAGCATCAATGCCACATGCTTCGTTGAGAGCAGCGAGGTTTTCGAACCCGCTTGATCCGCGTGCTTCGACCATTTGCATGGCCTTCTTGTTTCCTACGCCGGGGAGGAGTTCGAACGCGTGTTGCTTCAATGAGAGGTTCCCTGCTCGATTGAAGAACATGTCAATGAAATGCTTCTGGTTCTCTTCGATGAAAATCTGAATCACAAGGGGCAAATCTGCTTTCACATGGTTCGCCACTCGGCTAAGGTTGGTCATGCCGAGGACACGGCCAATGTGCGTTCGTTGTGCAGCATCGGTGCCGATGTAGACTCGGGATGTCGTGAGGAGAGGATCACTCCCAGGTTTGGGTTCCAAACGGCAGAGCAGCATTTTTTCCTCACTGATCGCGACGATGACGTTGTCGATGACATCGTGGTCGATGACACGCGCCCATTCCTCTTCCATTAGGGGTGACTTCTGTTGTGGCCGACCGCCGCGTTGCCCAGTTTGACGACCGCCCTGACGACCGCCTTGGCGGTTGGCGTTTCGACGTTGACCGTCCCGTTGTCGACTGTTGCTTTGACGGGGTTGAGATTGTGGCTTTTTTGCCTGAGGTCGTGGAACTTCCTTTCGCCCTTCTGCAGGTCGAGAGGGGCGATGATCAGCACCAGTGCCACGCTCATTTTTGGTGCCACGGGTTGGCACCTTGATGTTACGGTCACGACGGACATCTGTCACTGCGAATCACCTTACTGTGAGGGGGTTTTCACTCAACGCCAACGTGTTGACGAACGATGTCAAGGATCTCTTGAATTTCGCTGTCTTCAATTCCGAGGCGGCGAGAAGCAAGGACTGCTTTCACATCATCAGGGTACATTGGCATCAACTCAGCAAGTTTCGCTGCAAGTTGTGGGTGAGAGGATAATTTTTCTGTTGCGGTTAACGCATCACGGAGGGAATCAAACACTTCAGGAAGCGTCTTGTATCCATTGCGCATGTTACTTGCTGCCCACTCTGCGTGTTGCAAAGCAGCCTTCTGTTCGTAGGTGAGGTTGTTGCGGCGTTCCTGTGCGTTGAGCAACATCTCTCGAACGGTGGCAAAATCAACGAATCGCTCTTCTTCTGACATTTGGCATTCCTCATTGGAGTGGTCGCAAGTGCTCTGGTCGAGCAATCACTGTTTTTGGCATGTTTCCGTCCTTGACAGAAACAACCCATGCAACACCTTGGCGCTTCTGGATGAATCCAGTGCGGCCTTGGAATCGGCGGTGGGGCATACCCATTTGTTGCCCTCCATCGAGGACGATAGCGACTCGGTCGCCTTCTTGATAGTCATGCATAACTCGGCTGATGTTCACTCGACTGCGTTCGTTCTTGCGGCGTCGTAGCACGCTTCGTGTTCCGACTCGCAGCCCCTTGGATCGCTTCATGTTTTTCGCCTCCTATGCGCCCGGATTAGCAGATGTACATCTTCCAAGCAATTCGGCGACCTGCCTTCCCCATATAAGCACCGCGACGGATGAGAGAGGTGTTTCAACTCGAGAATTGACGAATCAATGCCACCGAATTCATTCAAAATCATCAATCTGCATGGATGTCTCCGACATCGAGCCAAAGGACATCGCACTTGGCTTTGATGAGGGACGAGAGGCTTGGTTGAGTTCGCCCGCCGTCTCCATGAACCGTTTCCTTGACGTAGGTTCCAGATTCACAACGCAAGGTGAATTCGACTTCCATGACCCCGTCATCCATCACTTCAATCACGGGTTCAGAGGTTTCAAACACCGTACGCCGGCGAATCAAATCTGCCCGTCGGTGAGCGACACGCTCGGGCGTGCGTTGGGCCAGTTTGACGCCAGCGAGTTTTGTGATTGTTTCCTCAATCAATTCTTTTGTTGGCAGGTCGAAGGTGACCGGAGCAGGCGGACCAGCGCTCATGATTCGCTCAATCAGATCGCCTTTTGTTCCCGATTTTGCTAAGCCCATGGAAATTGCTTTTTCGACCAGCTCCGGCTTTTTGAGGGCTTTCAATTCGTCTTCAGTTGGCCCTTCGACCACTTCGATAACGGCTGGCAACGGCTTCTTGTGGTCGTTTTTGCGGTCCCCTCTGCGATTGCGGCGCTTTGGGTTCTTGCGTCCCTTTGAACCACGGTCTTGGACATCAACATGGGTGAGATCGACAGGGGCTGTGAGGACCGCATGTTCGGCTTCACTCAACGGCATTACACGGAAGCGAATGGTGTAGGATTTCTCCGCAGGTGTGTCTTTAACTCGCACAACTTCACTTCGGTTTGAATCCCTCAATCCTGTGATGTTGATGCTCCCTTCAGCAGCTTCGTTAATTGCTGCCATGGCCGCTTGGAGGTCGACTGTACGGGTTTTCGGTTCTTTCATCTCGATGACGAACGGACGTCCTTGGCCCATGCAACGCACATCAATGTCTTCACGACCCATACCGTGGAAGGCATGCTCTTTGGCTTCGAAGAGGCCCAGGAGTGGATTGCCAATCAGGTCTTGAACGCTCTTTTTGTATTGCAGCCCGGTGCCATCACACTTCTCACACCCGCGCCCCTTACAGGCCCGACAAGGCCATCGAGTCTGTGGAATACCTCGCTCCAACTTCTGATAGCGTCCGTAGAGGTAATGAGCCCGAATATCCAATTCGACAGTGAGCGTCAGCACATCGATGAGGGCCAAGATTTGTGGCTTATCATTGACCAGTTTTTTCCCTTCCATTCGGTCGTTAAGGTTCCGAGCAATTTCAGTGACGAGGCCCGACTTCAATGCATCCGAACCACCAGCACCGAGGCGCTTTCGCAGTTCCTCTTCACCCTCGATTTGATCCTTCGGGATACGAGCGCCAAGTTGCAAGCGAGTGGCTTGGTAAGGCTGGATTGCATCATGGATGATGTCGGCTAACAAATTCGCCTCTTCGTACAAGTTTTCACAAAATGGGCACAGTGGAATTTCGGTTCGAGCGCCCTCCAAATGCGAATCTCTTCGCACGACACTCGAGCGGATCTCAGCGCCAGATTCAGCGATTGTTTGTTCGTAACGCTTTTTCCCGCCAAGCCGCCCTAGGCACGGGTCACACGTCCCAATTCGAACCAGGTGTTTGTGACCAGCCGGTGAAGGAGCGCGAGGAATTTCTTCCATGTGGGTGCCGAGTTGATTGGGGGCAGAGTTGAGGTCGAAATCTGGTTCTTCTTCCGTCGTAGTTTCCTCTTCTGCGGGCTGTTCGTCCCAAAGCGAATAATCGGTTTCACCAAAGCCTGCGTTGGCGTATTTCATCCAATCTTCATCGTCGCCGTCGTCCGGTTGTTCGGTTGCTTTTTCGGTCATTACAATCACCACTTTCTCGGGGTCAACCCCAAAGACAGCAAACCTTCCGGAGGCTCACCCGTTGAAGAACGCACCGGTCCACATCGATTGGATGGCTTTTACCACCCATTATCCATTTCTAACCAAAACCAAAAGCAAGCGATCCCGACGAGGATGAGGAAGCCTGCACCCAAGAACCACAAGACTGCGCTATATTCTGCGCCATTTTTATGCTTCCAATTCCCATACTGAATGCAGTAGATCCCTATGATCCCGAGTCCAATAGCGATTCCATTGCAGAAGAAGCAACAAATATTGTCAAGAAAGAGATCATAAAGTTGAGATTCATTATAGGCAATATCACCATACTCCAGCCAAAATGAAAATCCGATTGAGCCAAATACAGTCATGAATCCCAGAAAAAAGAGTCTGAACTGTGGTTCCCCATCGGGTACTATGATCGGTTGCTGTTGAGCCACCTTTGGTTTCGAACGCTTCCCCTCCCTAGCTTTCGGTATTCATCCGCAGTTTTCCGTCTTTGACGGGTCGGATTGGGTTCACTTTGTGCAGGCTCAACGGGTGCTGCGATGGTGACTGACCGAGGAGGCTTTTCTTCCACCATAAGGAAAAATTCCTTTTTGTACCTCTTCAAACCTTCTCCGGCAAATGAGCAATAGACGGCGCTAATGGCGTCGAATCATCATCGTAACGGCCTTTTCTGCTTGCTCAAACACACCAATTTGATTGAATCCATGCCTGGCATGAAACCGCATCGAACCTGGGTTTGGGGGGCGAAGGCTTACCTCTGCCGTTACCGGACAAGCCAAGCGTTCGGCATGTGCGGCCACTGCGTCATAGAGTGCGGAACCAAGCCCGCCGCTCCTTGCCTCTTCTGCAACAGCAATTCGATCGACGTAGAGAAATTCATCATAGCGTTCGTTGAACCATTTGTAATTCAAACTCCCGTACCTTGTCTTTGGCATGAGGCAGAGGACGAATCCAGCAAGGCCTTGTTGGTTTTCAAGCCCCATTGCAAATTCACTGAGGCTCAACAGGTCAGCCATTTCTTCCTCAGTCACTTTCCCAGTGCCTGGCAAGCCTTGTTCATTGATTTCCACCATTCGAGGGACATCGTGCAACGATAATGGGCGCAAGGGTTGCATTAAGCCTCCTCCAATGGAGGGGCTGGGTCTGGGTCAAGCGAAGCGATGAGGCCAAGCGCGGCAGTGGTCAGCACAAGGCTAGCGATGAGGGACAAGGCAATCATTGCTGCGGAGAAAAGACCGAAGTTGCTGAACAACCCCATCGGAGAAAGGGCGATCATGGAGAATCCAGCGATGTCCGATGCAGCACTGCCAACAAGGGCGAGACCACATGCACCACCTACGCCGATGAGAGCTTGGTGATGGGTTTCCCCGTTTTCCCGACCTTCCCTATACCGTTCAGTCACGTGGATACAGTAGTCGATACCGACACCAAGCGAGATGGTGGCAATGGTTACGGTAACAATGTTGAGCGAAGAACCAGCCACATACATCAGGCCGTAGAGCCACACCACAACCAGTAGGATTGGAACGAGCGTAACGCTGGCTTGTTTGAAGGAGCGGAATCCGACTGAGAGGGTGCCAAAGACGAACAATGAACCTAAGATGAGCGACGATTGCATTTCTTCTTGCATGGTTGTTGAGGCAACAAACCGAGTCACTGGGCGCCCAGTTGGCATGACCCAAGTCAAGGGCTTATCGTCCTCATCAGGTCCAGCTTCTAACCGATCGCCCGTTGATAGATTGGTGAACGAAGACAGGTCCCGCCAGATTTCTTCCATGCCGCCGGCCATACCGGGGAAATCTTCAGGCGAGGTCATGCCGAAGCGGATGAGCATGTGTGTGTATTCTGCATCATCACCGTTCACATCAAGCCAAGGTTTGACGGGGTTCAACTCGACTTCAGGTGCAATGTAAAGGCTGACAATGCTGGATGGAATGTTTGGGATTGGACCAACACCCGGCACCCCGTTGAGCGACAGGAATCCATAGAAGAACGAAAGGCAGTTCCGGTTGGTGAGGTCCATCAAGAGCCCACCACTGTCCTCAGTGCAATTCATTCCATGGCCCGTTTCGTTGACAATCCAGCCTGCTTCTTCGAACGGTTCTGGGTTGAGCAGCAGTGAGCCCTGAGCAGCGAAGACCATCTCATCGAGGGCGAGAATATCGATTGTTCCATCAGGTTGGCGGGTGATCTTGTCCGGCACGCCCTCAGGCAACACATCCATGTCCTGCCTAAACACATCAATGGCGGCAAAGACCTCCGGATCAAGCACATCCCCGACGATGAGAAGGTTTGCAGGCTCTCCTTCATCGGCAAATCGTTTCGAAATCTGATCGACCCCAATGGCGAAATCAGAGGATTCATCGAGGAAATCTTCCACGGCGAAATCCCCTTCGAGTTGGGCCATCCCATAGGCTGCTGGTAGGGTAATTAACACGGCTACAGCGGTGATGATGAGGGCGTTTTTCCATGTTCCAGAACCAGTGGAAACGCGCTTGAGGAAATCTTCAGAAATCAAATGTGTTGCATCGTGCTTAGGCTCTGTTGAACGCCCTCGGGATTCGAGCCAATGATCGACTGATAGGCGAATCAAGGGGACCCAAAGACCAGTGAGAATAAACGCTGCGAGTATGCCGAGGGCAGCTTCAATACCAAACGACCTCAAGGCAGCAATATCGCTGAACAGATTGGCTGCAAACGCAGCCATGGTGGTGATTGAGGTCAGCATGATGGCCCGTCCAACCCGAGACAAGGTGACCTCTGCAGATGCTTCAGGAGTTTGCTTGTTCGATCGTTCTTCTTTGTAGCGGTGAAGCGCATGCAGTGAATCATCGATGCCTAAAGCAAGCACGAGAATGGGCAGTAAGTTTGAGAATTGCGACCTCGCAATCAAACTTAACCCAAACATGGAGGTGAGGCTTGAGAAATGCCCGATCATACCTTGCATCCACAACAAGGCTGAGCCCAGCGCAAACATCACAATCAGCACATCAGACACCCTGCGAAGGCTGACGTAGAGCAGAACAACGATTGCAAGGCCCATCAGCAGAATGAGGCCGGCGCTGGCTTGGAGTTCTCGGTTGACTTCGACGTTGACACCTTGACCCACAAGGAGGGTGATGGTGGTTCGGTCATGCGTGCGGAGTTGCCCCTCGAGGTCCATGTAGGACCATTCGGTTGAACACCCTCCAGTTTCTTTGAGCAATTCCAAGCACATTGCTTCGTTGTATTGAGGTGGGTGCAGGACAAGGGAATTGTCGGCAATTCGGTAACCACCGATTTTTGTACCGTCTTCGGAAAACACAACCCGTTTCTCAGGATGAGCGTCCTTCCAAATCACTTCCCAACCCATCGATTCGAGGGTGGCTCGGTCGAACTGGACGAGCAACCATGTCGATGAGGCTGACCATCGTCCCTTACCGGTGAATCCCCCTTCCCATGAACCATCGGTGGCAAGGGTGCCGCCTATGGGCCCGTCTTGTAATGCGTTCATATCGGCGACGAACCCTCGGTCGAGTGAAAGCCAGCGAAGGAAATTGTTGTCCGATGCTTCTGCCATTCGAGCGGCAGCCAAGTCAATGTGCGCTTGTGTTACATTGGCGTCATCGAATTCTAAGCATTCCAACGCACCACAGTCGTACCAGTTGGTCGGAGGATCTGTGACAATCCCTTGAGCAGTGAGTCCCGGTTGGGTGAGGACAGAGGTGTTGTTCATGAATCCCCTAAAGTGATCCGAAAGCGAGATTGCACCAGGGGCTTGAGAACCCGTGACGTCGTTGACCAGCGGTTTCATTGCAGGAGCGAGTGGGTGGTTCTGAATCATGTTGATTTTTCCGTCAATTTCTTGCAGCAGTGTGAGGTTGAGGATGCCTCCAGTCGGGGCGTAGATTCCCCCCCAAGGCTCGCCCGAGGGGACCATCTCGTTGACGCTGGGTAGGTTCGCATAATCCGGAGCACCATCGCTCATCAGCGGTACGGGCTCCCAATCTTCGAGGGATGGAACATAGGTTGGGTCGCGGGCAGAAACGAGGAACCCAAGAATAATTTCAGAATTCGCAAACTCATCATCGATGATGTCCTGTGCAGTGAGTTCTGGAGATTCCATCTCATAGGATTCCATATCGATTGGTTGCAGTGCCGTCATCGCACCGGGAATCATCAGCAACGAAAGGAAAAAGATGGCCACGTGGACCTTGTTTCGATGAGGAATGAGCCATCGTGCAAACGAAGCAAATGACCTTCCCATACCCTTTGCTTCTTCCTTCTGCTTTTCAAGTGATGTTTTCTCAGACACGCCCCGAACGCTTCGTCGGCGGATTCAAACGCTGACTGTGAGTGGAGGGGATATGGCGATTTTACTGATTTTAAATCAACAACCTTACGATGGAACTGATGTGACTTGGAACGCCCTTCGTTTGGCAAAGCGGTTGCATGAAGACGGCGCAGAAGTGAGAATTTTTTTGATGAACGACAGCGTTGATTTGGCTCGAGATGGGATCGAGCCGCCGGCAGGGGTTGAGGACATGGCAGCCATGCTCAAGGCCCTCATTTTCAATGGCATCCCAGTCAAGGTGTGCGGTACATGTCAGAACCGATGTGGTGTGCTCAAGGGTGAGCCGTACTATGAAGGGGCTCAATTTTCAACCATGGGCGAATGCTCCGAATGGGTCATGACGAGTGAAAAAGTGCTCACATTCTGATTTTAATCTTGATAGCACCTCGATGGAATGAGCGTCATGAACGAAATTGATCTGCACGGAAAGGGCCTCTTCGACGCAAAATTGAAGATTATTGAAAGCACAACTCGTGCGTACAATTCAGATTGGAACGGGCTTGTTTTCATTCACGGCTATCATGGTGGAACTGCCATCAGGGATTACATTCGCTCCAAACACTTCGTTCAAGATTTGGCGTCAGAAGGGCTCAACGTCCAAATGATACTTGACACTTCTAAACCAGGTTCAACATCGATTACTTTTCCTTAGAGACCAAGTTCAGTAGCAAGCGCTTCCGCAAGGTAGTGGTACTCATCCTCGTGATTGTACAATTGGGCTGAAATACGGAAGTACCTGCCTTTGGGAGAATCCCAAGACCAAACGGGCACCTGGATTCCATACTTTTCCTGCAGCACGCTGTGCAACGGGTCTGGCTCATGCAGTGGAATACCACCATGCTCTCCGGGTGGAAGCATCATGGTTGCAATGCAAGAAATCATCGATTCCGGGCAAGGAGCCTCTATGCCAAGCCGGTCACACAAGATGTCTCGGCCCTTCATGGCCAAATCGTGGTTGTGTTGCATGATGGCGGGCCAACCTCCATCGATCATTTCAGCCATGCATTCGATGGTAGCAGGGATTGAGCACCAAGCAGAAATGTCCCTCGTACCAGTCCAGTCAAATTCATGCCTGAAGCGTGTTGTATCGCCGAGTGGAAAGGTCATGCCATGGCTGATGGTTAACGGATGGATTTTTTCTTGGTGGTCTTTTCTTACATGTAAAAATGCAGAACCTTTGGGCGCACAAAGCCACTTGTGGCAGTTGCTTGTGGTGTATGACGCTCCCATTTCATCAAGGTGAAGCGGGATCATTCCAATGCCGTGAGCTGCGTCGAGCAAGACAGAAACCCCCTTTTTTTCCAGCAATTCGACAAGGCGTTCAAACGGCATGAGCAAGCCAGTTGGGCTTGTGACCGTATCGATCATTGCTAAGACCGTTCGTTCACTCACACCCGCCATGATGAGGTCAATCACCGTGCTTGGATCATCGATTGGAAAGGGTATGTTGACCGTCACCACAACCGCACCCCAGCGCTCAGCAACAAAATCGATGGCGTTTCTACAGGCTTGATAGGCATGATCGGGAACGAGAATTTCATCGCCTTCGTTGAACGTCAGTGAACGGAGAATGGTGTTGACTCCTGTGGTCGCATTTTCAACAAGGGCCAAATCATCGGGATCACAATGGACAAAACCGGCTAATGCAGAGCGTGTGGTCTCCATGAAACCCATCGCTAAATCTTCGTAGAAACGCACCGGTTCATGTTCCAACTTTTGCTGCCAAGTTCGCTGTTCTTTTTGGATTTCAACGGGTGTTGCTCCGAACGAACCATGATTCAGAAAAACGCAGTTTTCATCGAGGTTCCAATGGTGAGCCAATCCACTTCGTCTTGGACGCTGCATGAAATGGCCTAACGCAGGCACTTCATGAATGTTTGAATTCAACGACCTATCTTTTTGAGAACAACCCCACAAGAGGAAGATTTCTAAGAAATTCTGTTCGTTGGAGCGCTTGCAACGGCTTCAAGAGGTTAATGCTCTAACCCTCGTGTTGTTAGGTGATGTTTTATCGATTTGTGACCGGGTTAGAGAAACTCATTCCACGTCATAGAATCCATGGTTTTGCAGATCATACCATGGATTCATGCCAATCATTGAGGAGCCGTCATAATGAGCCGTCGCTTCAACGAAATAGTACGGTACATCCGATTTGGAACCTAATCCGTACCAACCATCACCAGAATGATCAGGGATGAAAATGACAGCCCACGCATGACCGCCCCATTCTTCATCGGAACTTGATTTCACTTCACCAATCATTAATGCTGCATCGTAACCAATACTTTCAGTCAGGCTGATGTAGAGAAGTGCTGCATCCTCGCAATCACCATTTTGTTCCCAAAGCATTTCAATAGGGAATTTAGGGTATTCCTGATCTCCATAATCGATTGAATCAAGTTGATACTGTATGTCCCCAACAAAGGCATAAATGAATTCGGCGATTTCTAGCTCTGATGAATATCCATTTTGGATGGCCATGTTTCTGAGTTCGGTTGCGAGTTCGGTGACATAGGCTTGGTCTGTTACAGCAAAAGCAGCGTATTGATCAACAACATCCGCAAGCGTGGATGCCCCGCTCCAATCGATATAGTGTGATAATGCTCGACTCTGAGCGTATGTCGAATAATCAAGGCTCCACAACAGTGAATACTCACTGTTATCATAATCCCAGGTAAATTCGTGGCCTCGATAATTCCGGTTATCAAAAGGTTCCATTGAGTACTCCAGGACCCCATCCCAACCCGTGGTATCAAGCGTTCCATCTGCGATGTATGTTTCACCAGAAAGACTTGCTACGCTGTCATAAACAAATAAATGAGAACTCCAGTCGGGATCAGAACTGATATCGATTAAGTCATCCCCCCAAGCATCCGAATCCCACGCATAAATCTCGATAGAGTGGAATCGAACTGATTCGTTCAAATCAAGGAAATATGAAGTATCCAACGAATATGTAGTCCCGGTTTCAAGACTCCAATATGTGGATTGGTCGGGGATACAACCCTGTTCTAAGGTATTCACATATACGCACAAATACACCTCTGCATAGTTGTCAAAGTAATCCATGTATTCATACACAGTAAAGAGAGAGAAGTTCAAGAAAACAGCTGCATCTCGATTGGGATTCAAGTCATCAGCATCTGGTACGAGATCATTGTCATCATCAATATCTGTGTTATCGCCAATGCCATCACCGTCAGTATCAGCCCATTCATTTGGATTTTGGGGGAAGAGGTCGGGATTGTTTCCCAACACATTGTCGCCATAACCATCTCCATCTGTGTCCTGCCATTGAGTTGTATCTGTTGGAAAGGCATCGCCTCCATCGTCAACAGTCCAATCCGACTGTGGATCTGAAAAACCATCTGAATCAGAGTCTACGCAACCTGAGCGATCTAAAAACGAAGTGCCGGCAGAGTTCGGGCAGGCGTCTAAATTGTCTCCAAATCCATCACCGTCAATATCAGCCCATTCAGATGAATCGTTTGGAAATTCATCCGATGAATCTGAAATCCCATCGCCATCGCCATCTATGCAACCAATTTTATCCAACTCAGATGTTCCAGCGGTAACTGGACAGTCATCTTGATTATCTCCAAAACCGTCTTTGTCCGAATCTAAGGTTTCATTAGAATCATTAGGGAATGCATCGGCATTATCTCCTACGCCATCATTATCCTGATCGGCCCATTCACTGGAATTGAACTTGAAGGCATCGTCGCTATCGGGGAATCCGTCACCGTCAGCATCGTGAATGGAAGAAACCGGCGAATATTCAGGTGATAGCAGCCAAAAAGAGGTCGTGGCAACAAGCATGATTACAACCATGCTCACCAAGATTTTTTTCGACCCTCTCTTTTCTGTCGATTTGATCAAAGGGACGTATGGGCTTGAGGGGGGATTTTGATATGCAGAGGCGGCCAATTCCATTTCATATTGGTCTAAATTCTTGTCATTGTTTATGTCAAAATTTGGTGCCATTTCTGTGAGTGCTTCAACGGGTACATCGGTTGACTGGGCAACTTGTTGAATTGTTGACTGCGCAGATTGGACTACGGTAGGGTCCGCCACTGGTGGTGCTGGAATCCATTCAGCACCATTCCACATCCATTTGCCATCAGGCGAGAAGGTTGTTGACATATCCTATGCTTGCCATACCTTCTCTTAAATTGAACTATTTTGAAGGGTAAATTCATCCGGCCCCATCTACATGTGAGCGACCACAACCGTAC
>Ga0209603_1000131_pt1 | contig 99031 bp, 96 predicted proteins | sample COGITO_mtgs_1206_FD_184812 | JGI IMG/M metagenome (GOLD analysis project Ga0209603, IMG submission 184812) | Pelagic marine microbial communities from North Sea - COGITO_mtgs_120607 (SPAdes) (version 2) | ecosystem: Environmental > Aquatic > Marine > Epipelagic ...
AACATATATGCGAGATATATCTAACTTTGAGAACACTTCAAAAGATTACATCGTTGTCTACCCTGAGTCACAAGTAGAAGAATGGAATGAAGGCTGTGATTGCAATAAACCCCACCGCTTAGGTATTAATGATTTAGGATTTGTTGAAGCGTTAGTTGCTGATGTTAAAAGCAAATATAACATCATCGAAAACGAACTTTATGGGGCTGGATTCTCTCAAGGTGGATTGTTTGTTCAAAACTTAATGTGTAACAGTAGCCTTAAATTTACTGCACTCGCGTCAGTTGCTTCACCAATGTCAAAACAACTATCACAGCAATGTCGAATTGAAAACAATACAAACTATCTGATGGTGCATGGCAAAAATGACTCCGTTTTACCGTTTATGGGTTTAGAACACTCCAACTTTGGCTTAATTTCCAGTGAACAGGCCATTAACATTATTGCCAAAGAAAACGACATTGAGACAGAAGTAAAAGTAGATATTGGTGAAGATATGTCGACGCTTATATTTGAGAACGACTCAAATATTAATAAGCTTGTTGCTTTAGAGCGAGGACAACACTCTTGGCACTTTACTAACTTTAATTCCACTAACGAAATTCTCCATTTTTTTGATTCCGTTAGTGATACCCCTTTAGACCAATTTTCTAGCCTATACAGAATAAACGAAACCTCCCCCTTAGACGTTCACGTACGCAGTATGGGCCTTGAGCATGACGGACCTGCAGTAATTCTATTGTCAGGTTTCAATAAAAATTATCACAGCGATAGCGCTTGGTTTTCGCTGTTACAACCTCTCATTGCCAAAACTCACCGAGTACATGCGATTGAACGATTTGGCAATGGATTTAGCAGTTTGGTGGCTGAACCGGCTTATGCTTCTTTTGCTCCTGCACTCGACCAAACTTTAGCCGTTTTGAACGAAGAGGCTTTTATAATGGTCAGTTTTGCTAGTGGTAACTTACTTGCTCACACCTGGCAAAACAGTTCAGACTCAACCATGGTAGATAAGTTAACTGGTTTGGTATGGATTGATCCCGATGTATTGCAGCCGCATTCCATCAGCTTATATCAAGACTACCCTGTTTCCTGGTATCGAGACGTTCAAGAAAGTTTAATGCCTCACATTGAACAAGGTAATTGGACTGAAAGAACACTCGTTAAAATTGAAAGTGAAAAAACAGAAATAGAAGCATTAATTGCTCCTGAATATTCAGAAGATATGGACTGGCCTTACTTTAATCTAATAAGTCAGCGCCGAGCCAACATTCCGAATCAGCTGAATAGAGCTATTGAAGTGATTAACTATCACGATGATTTAGCCATCGCTTACTCTTATGATATCAACTTAACCGTGCCAATCACCGTTATAGATAGCGATTTTGAGTCCATTGATATTGCGGAAGCTGAAGAGGAATATGTAGACCGTTTAACCTTATGGCAACAAGAAGGTATAAATTGGAGTAAAGCTATAAGTGAGAAAACTGGCGGACAGTATATTCCACTGGAAAATAGCGATCACATGGTGATCTTTCAAAATCCAGCGGTCATTATCAAAGCCATAAGCGAACTCAATTAATCTAAAAATTGTGCTTTTATTTCTAGAATGTCACCTAGTGATTGTTCTAGAAGCTCTATGAGCTTTGGCTCAAATTGGCGTCCACTTTGTTCGCGCATATAGTCCATGGTTTTTTCAACGCTCCACGCATCTTTGTAGGGGCGTTTGCTAGTTAACGCATCAAATACGTCTGCTAACGCGGTAATGCGCCCTTCAATTGGTATCTCCTCACCTTTTAAGCCATTAGGATACCCAGTGCCATCCCATTTTTCATGGTGAGTTAACGCAACCGATTTAGCTAACATGATTAACTCTGAGTCATCGCCACCTAAAATTTCCGCTCCAATTTGAGGGTGAGTTTTCATGATGGCAAACTCTTCATCAGTTAACTTCCCGGGCTTGAGCATAATACTGTCTGGGATACCTATCTTGCCAATGTCGTGCATAGGTGCCGCATTCAACAAGTTTTCTGCCATAGACTCGCCCAAACCATAAGCAAGCGCTAACACCTGTGTATAATGACTCATACGCATTACATGCATGCCAGTTTCGTTATCTTTATACTCGGAAGCACGACCTAGGCGTTGAATAACCTGCAACCTGGTTTCGCGCAGCACATCCGCTTGAACAAGTGATAAGTGATTTTTTACTCTTGCTTTAACTCTTGGTGGTGAAACTGGTTTACTGATGTAGTCAACTGCTCCCAACTCAAACCCAAGGGTTTCATCAGTTTCGTCATCGAGCGCAGTAACAAAAATTATAGGGATCTGTTTAGTACTAGAGTTTTTCTTTAAGGTTTCGCAAACCTCAAATCCAGTCATGTCTGGCATCATAATATCGAGCAAAATTAAATCTGGCTTTTTTTGCTCGGCCAAACGCAATGCCTCAGCACCATTTTTAGCGAAAACTAAACGGTAGTCCTCTTGTAGAATTTGCTTCATAACTCTGAGGTTTGCAGGCTCATCGTCAACGACAAGCAAACTAGGCTGTTCATTTTTAGACATTTACAATTCCTTTTGTTGACTGTGTAGTTTGCTTAAGAGTGTTTGAATATGCAGCTGGGCTTGCTCAAATTCAAAGTCATTAATGGCATCAGTAATTGCACTTACATTTTCACGGTACTGGCTGCTCTTAAATTCAGATAGTGTCTCCAAAAGGCTTTCATCTATTTCATTTTCAGCCACCGAGGCTTCTATTTGATTAAGCAACTTAGTTAAAGAAGGGACATCAATATCTTTGGTTGCCTCAGCCTTTTTTTCTTCTATCGTCTCTGCCACTTTAATTTCTACTTGATGGAATAAGCTAATTATCGAATCTACTGTACTTCGACACTCTTCTGGAGTTTTTGTTAAAACGACTTCTAGTTTTTCAAAGTTCCGCATTAAACTAATCAAAGACAAATTACCGCAAATACCTTTTAGTTTATGTGCCGACGCACTCAAAGTAGCCCAGTCGCTGGAATCAACGCTTTTTTGTAGTTCATTAAACTCAACACGTTGCTCTTTAACAAAATACATGAGCTGTTGGTAATACTCAGTTTTGCTTCCCCACAACGAAAACCCTTTTTTCTCATCAATAAGTGCACAACTTTGAGTACTTGAGCTTTTAGTTTGAGTGTTAGAAACATCAATTTTTAAGACTCTTGCCATTTCTTGATTTAGCAATAAGAAGTCAATAGGTTTATTTGCGAAACCTTCCATGCCAGCCGCTTCTGCAGCTAACCTATCATCTTCTAAAACGCTCGCAGTAAGCGCAACAATTGGAATAGGTTTAATATTGTGTTGTTGTTCTATTTTACGACGCTCAATAGAAGCGGTTAAACCATCCATTACCGGCATTTGAACATCCATTAATACCAAGTCAATATTAGCTTCTGATTCCATTCTTATTAATGCCTGTTGACCATCACGTGCGGTAAGCACCTTGTGACCATTTCGAGTAAGCAGAACCGACAATAAATCTATATTTTGCTGTATATCATCAACCACCAAAATGGTTTGAGGTGGCAGTGTAATATGCTGTTTCTCTTCTTCTTTTACTTCCTGTGAAGACGACAGCGGAATAACAAATCGGAACTCACTTCCTTTATTCAGCTCACTATTTGCTGAAATTTTTCCGCCCATCAATTCCACCAGCTGTTTACTAATAGTGGTGCCTAAGCCTGTGCCGCCAAAACGACGACTCATAGAAGCATCTGCTTGAGTAAATGGTTCAAACACAGTGCTAAGTTGCTCTGGACTCATGCCAATACCTGTATCTTTTACAACAAACTCGATGTGATTGCCGTTAATTGGCGCAACGGTTAGCTTAACTTCACCCGCCTGTGTAAATTTAATCGCGTTATTAACAATATTGGTAAGGACTTGCCTAATACGCTCAGGAGATCCTGAGTATAAGCTTTCCAGCTCGGGCGACACTTCGGTAATTAAAGATAATTCTTTGTTACGAGCTTGTAGCCAGAGAGTTGAAATTACAGCGTCAACTTCTTCAACCAGTGAAAACGTTCTGATCTCTAAATCTAGTTTTCCTTTATCAAGCTTGGCGCTATCTAAAACCTCATTCAGTAAGAATAATAATGACTTAGCAGAGTTGTTAATGGTTTTTAAGTGGCGCTGTTGCTCATTCTCCATTTCGCTATCAAGGAGAATGTCGCTAAAACCTATAATCGCGTTCATTGGAGTTCTAATTTCATGGCTCATATTGGCTAAGAAGGTTGCCCTGGCCGACGCAGCTTGTTCAGCTTTATCTTTCGCCTGACGTAACTCCTGAACCATTTGATAACGCTCAGTAATATCCATTATAAAGCCGTCCAACCACACTTCGCCTGTTTGCTTTTCAGTTATATAAGCGCCGTGCTCCATTACCCACCTAACTGTGCCATCCTTTCGGATGATTCGGTATTCAATGCTAAAAGAGCCTTTAGTAGTGCCAGCTTCATTCACACGTGCTAAATCGTCCGGATGAATTAGGTCTGAGTAATTAACGGTTGGATTCGGCAAGGTAAAGTCGTTGGCGGCATAACCAGTAATTGCTTGTACGGCATCACTAATGAATACCATACTCCAGTTTTCGTCATCTAAGCATCGATAAGCAATACCTGGAATATTAGAAATAAGAGAGCGAAACTTTTCTTCATTTTCACGAAGTGCATTCTCCATTTTTAAGCGTTGACGTATGTCAGATATAAACGCAACAAAAAAATCATTATTTGCTAGTTTCACATGGCCTATACCTAATCGGATATCAACCGTTTCGCCATCTTTGTGGCGGGCTTGAACTTCTCGTCCCTGGCCAATAATTCGAGCCTCACCGGTTTCTAAATAACGCTGTATGTAGCCATCATGACCGCTTCTGAAAGGCTCCGGTACTAACATTTTGACGTTATTACCAACAAGCTCAGCTTCAGACCACCCTAGCAAATGTTCAGTGGCCTTATTAATACTCGTAACCGTACCGCGCTTATCTATTGTAATAATACCGTCAACGGCAGTATCCATAGTGGCTTTTAAACGTCGCTCATTTTCTAGCGCACGCTGTGAAATATCGCGATACTTGTAAACGATGTTAATACCCATAACTAAACAGATAATTAGAATAGTGATACCTGATACCGCAAGCGCTAAGTAAATTGACGTTTCAGGGGGCTGAGAGCTTTCTTCAAAACCTGGGGGCTTCACAAAACGCGCGGCCGCCATTCCGGTATAATGCATGCCAGATATCGCCAGCCCCATTACAGCACTCGCCGCTAAATTAGCCTGCCATTCGCCGCCTTTTTTATGCCAAATTTTACTTAAGCCGAAACGAATCCAAAGTGATAAAACGGCTAACGAAACTGCAACAACAATAGACAACGCGAATGTAGATAGGTCGTACCTAAGTTGCGAAGCCATTTCCATCGCGGCCATCCCGGTATAGTGCATTGTGCCAATACCGGCACCAACAAGCACGCCACCAATAAGTAAAGATACAGGCCCATTTTTATTACTATAAATATGATTTAAGGCCACCCAAGAAGCACCTATTCCCGGCAGTAAAGACAACAAGGTTAGTTGCCAGCCATACTCTACGTCTGTGCAAAGGTTAAACGCTAACATGCCAATAAAGTGCATGCTCCAAATACCACCACCTAAGGCAATACTTCCTATCAACAACATTATTTGTTTGCGTTTAAAAGAAACAGCTCTAGCCGCTTCAGCTGATACTTGTAGGCCCATAAACGAGGCAAATATCGCGATAAAGATCGACAACACCACCATCCAATTGCTGTAGGTACCAAACATCAACATGTTATCTGGGGGTATTGAGAAAAGCGTCGTTAGCCAATTGAGCATAATATTTTTGAGGTTCCATTGGGATAGCGCAACCGGTTGGTAAATTGCTATTACTTTTAATGCGTTACAAATTTTGTAAGGAAATATTTCGTGACTAATGATGTTACTTAACTTTTAGACCAGATGATAGCGAAATTAAAGCTGTTCAGCGTATATTAGTGTTTATTCGACGGACCTAAAAACCTTACTTTTCAAATGGTCAAATTAGAAATAAATAGAACATTGACAGAAATCCACCCTCGCCATAATCTAATAAGTTGAATAAATGCGGTATTAATTGTGAGAAATAACATGTACCAAAAAATGAAGCCTTTTGTACAGCAAGAGTTTATCTCGGCAAAAAAATTCGCCCGTGAAGGTGATAGCCGCCAGGCATTTAATGCACTTGAGAATGCTCACGTATTGGGTCAACACTCAACAGTATTGCATGTTAAGTCCCATCTAAAAATGCTTCAGTGGGCCATATCTCAAAATGACCTGAAAGAAGCGCTAGGGCAAATCTTCAGAATTGTTGGCGCAGCAACCAAAACCTTTGTGGGTCTTGTTCCATCTGGTAATACAGGTGGTGCAAATGTGAGCCCTTTTAAGGCAATGCCTCTGTCGGAAAGAAACAAACGCATTATAAAGCTAGTCAATGAATCCTAATTAATCGTTAAAATGACACCGGCTATTAAACAGCTTATTACAAAAATAAAACCCTTAGTTTTAGCTTACACGCTCGAGTTTGAAAAAATATACGTCAGTGGTGGAAAACGAGGTTTAGAAATTGAGCTATCTGCTTTAGACTTAATCTCTATAACAAAAGCGGTTGTTTGTTCACTAAAAAAATAATAACGAGAAAATAATGAATACAATTTTAAAATCACTACTCTTTGTTGGCCTTTTAAGCGTTGCTCCTGCATCCCTAGCCGATAATTCCACACAACAATTTGCCTCTTGTTTAGTAGACAACTTAAATGGCAAAGAGCGGAAGAAGTTAGCAAAATGGATTTTCTTTGCCATGGCTGCGCACCCTGAAATTGAGTCTTTTTCAAATATTACGGCAACCAATTATACCAATAGCGACAAAGCTATTGGCTCATTAATAACACGCTTGCTTACAGAAAACTGCTCTGCAGAAATGAAGGCCGCATATAAAACTAATCCACAAGCTATTGAGCAGGGTTTTGAACTTGTAGGTCAAGTTGCAATGCAAGAATTAATGAGCAACGACAAAGTGATGACGGCCATTACAAGTTATAGCCACTTCACTGATCAAAGCAAAATCAACTCTATTTTGGTGGATTAATCACGTTTTATGTCTAAAAAAAATGCCGCACCCATTGGCATATTTGACTCTGGCGTTGGGGGCCTCTCAATTGCCAAAGACATTAGCGAGCTTTTGCCACATGAACATTTGATTTATGTGGCCGATCAAGCCTATTCACCTTACGGTAATAAAAGTAAAAAAGACATTGAAGAACGTTGTTTAGCTATCGCTCAGTTTTTTCTTGCGCAACAGTGTAAGGCGATTGTTGTTGCATGCAATACAGCAACGGTTAACGCCATTGAGTTATTAAGGGCCAACTTCGATATTCCAATTATAGGTGTAGAGCCTGGCATTAAGCCCGCTGCATTAAACAGTAAATCGGGCATTGTTGGTGTACTAGCAACAGAACAAACCATTAATAGCGACACATTTAAAGCTCTTGTAAACCGCTTTGTCGACCATGTAGATGTGCGAGTTCAAGCCAGCCCTAAGCTTGTAGATTTAGTTGAAAATAATGATCTTACTAGCGAATATGCTCAGCAAATAGTTAATGAATATGTAACACCATTAATTAACCAAGGCGTTGATCAAATAGCCTTAGGCTGCACTCATTATGTTTTTTTAGCTCCGCTTATAAAAAAAGCCGTCGCGGGCAAGGCAAGTATAATAAATACCGCAGCCCCTGTTGCAGCCCAATTACAACGTAGGTTGCTAGAAAAAGAACTGTTGAGCAACAATGATAAAAAAGCATCTGTTAGGCTGTTCACTACCTTTGCCTCTGAACCGAATAAGTTACTAATAAAGGACTTATGGAGTCCGAGCGATCGAAAGTCTGATATTGCCGTAAACCAATTAGATATTTAATAAGTAAAGGTTATAAAAATGAACGTTAAGCTCATTGTTTTTATTCTTACTGTGGTGCTTTTAAGCGCCTGTAGTTCCAAAAACTGGCGAGAAACAAGTCGTGAGCCAGCAGGTTTAGCGCCAAACCCGGAACTGACTCAAGATGCGATTATTCAATTTTATGCAGCTGACGCTTTTAGCTGGCGCGGCTGGTTTGCCGTTCACTCTTGGTTTGCATTAAAAAAACAAGGCGCTGATGAATATACTGTATACGAAGTGGTTGGTTGGGGCGTAAAAGAAGGCCGCCCAGCTATTAGAACCTATACTACTAAAACGCCAGATCGTTACTGGTATGGCGCCAAACCAGAGGCATTTTTAACCATTAGCGGTGCTAAAGCATCAAAGCTGATTCCAGAAATAGAAGCAGCGGTAATGCAGTACCCTTGGAAAAATGAATACACTTTATTTCCAGGCCCAAATAGCAATACATTTCCAGCGTGGATAGGATTGCAAGTGCCCGAACTGGAGCTAGACATGCCCTTTCGAGCCATTGGTAGTGGTTATGCCGACTAATGCCTGTTACTCAAAAATCAAGGTTTTAGCTTAAAACCAGTTAGTAATATGTTATCGCTGAATGGTCTTTGTCAGTGATATTCACCTTGGATATGATGCCGCCCCTATTTTTGAATACGCAGAATATCCAAGGACCAATATATGAGCTCGACGAATTCCTCCACTAAAATGATGGCTCTGAGTCTTGCTATTGCAAGCGCTTTAGGAACATCACCATTTGCTTTAGCCAACGAAAATGAAACGCAAGACGCACTGTTAGAAAATGTTGAAGTTATCTCGGTAACAGGTACTCGTCGCAGTCTTCGCAGCGTAGCCGAAAGTACGGTACCGGTAGACATTATTACTGGTGAAGACTTACAACGTTCGGGCTTGTTAGAGATGAGCCAAGTATTAAGCGGTCAAATCCCAAGCTTTAACTATCCTAGTGCAACTCTTGCTGATGGCACAGATCACGCTCGACCAGCTGTCCTTCGTGGCCTGGCTCCCGATCATACTCTAGTTCTTATTAATGGTAAGCGCCGTCATTCAGGTGCGTTACTTAACTTAGGTGGCACGGTTGGTCGTGGTAGTTCAGCGGTTGACTTAAACATGATCCCAACCTCAGCAATTAAACGTGTAGAAGTTTTACGCGACGGCGCGGCTGCACAATATGGTTCTGATGCCATTGCCGGCGTTATCAATATTGTTTTGAAAGATGCTTCAGAGGGTGGCAGCGTAAGCTTAACCTATGGTGAATACGACTCACAAATGGCTGGTTCTCCTCAGTTACTTGAAACGGGTGTTGATGCAAATGGTAATCTTGATTTTACTAAAGGCTCTGACAAAAAAATCAATGACGGTGCAACTCGCACCTTTAGCGCAAATAGTGGCTTTGCACTAGGCGAAAAAGGTTTTGTGAATGTGTCTTTAGAGCTACGTAACAACGAACCGACTAATCGCTCTGGCATAGACGAAAGAGAGCAATACGATCGTTTAGCGGATGGTAGTTTAGACCCTCGTGAATTAACAATTGATCGTTATAACCATCACTTTGGTAAAGCCGACATTGAAGATATGGCTTTATTTTACAACTTAGGTTACGCCTTATCTGACTCTGTTGATTTATATTCATTTGGTAGCTATTCAGATCGTGAAGGCAACTCAGGCGGTTTCTATCGCCGTGCTAAAGACTCTAGAAATGTTGAGTCAATCTATGCCGATGGTTTTTTGCCACAGATAGTCTCTGATGTTAAAGATTACGCATTTGCCATTGGGGTAAATGGCGATACAAACGATTGGACTTGGGACGTAAGTGCGAATTACGGACTTAATGACTTTGGGTTAGGTGTCACAAATAGTTTAAATACATCCCTTGGTGAAAATAGCCCAACATCATTTGACAATGGCGCTCTAAAATATCAACAGATTGTATTAAATGCCGATGCTAATACCTCGGTAGATTTAGGTTTGCCTGACGTTGTGTATTTAACGGTTGGCGCAGAGTACCGACACGAAAATTACCAAATTGAAGTGGGCGAAGAAGCATCTTACATTACAGCTACTGACGCAAACGGAGATCCAATTGCCTCTGGTGGCGCGCAAGTTCTATCGGGTTTTTCTCCTGATAGCGCAACCGACGAAAGCCGTCACAATGTTGCTGTTTTTGCAGAGCTAGATACGTATTTAACAGACAGTTTAAATGTGGTCCTAGCGGGCCGTTTTGAAAACTACAGCGATTTTGGTAGCACCTTCACGTCTAAATTAGCCACACGTTATAGCGTAACCGATGACTTTTCGATTCGTGGTGCAATTAGCACTGGATTTAGAGCGCCGTCACTAGCGCAAACCTCATACAAGTCTATTAGTACTGTTTTTGAAGACGGTATTCCTAAAGAGGTGGGTTTGTTCCCAGTGACTGACGACGCAGCAGTAGCGCTAGGAGCACAAGAGTTAGAAGCTGAAGAGTCAGTAAACGCAACGGCAGGCTTTATTTATACTTATGACGATTTTACCTTCACCGTTGATGCGTATCAGATAAAAATTGATGACCGCATAGTGCTATCTGAAAACTTAAGCGGTGCTGCAGTTGTGGATATTCTGCAACAAGCAGGTGAAACCAACGCACAAAGCGTTCGCTATTTTACCAATGCAATCGACTCTACAACTAAAGGTGTTGATATTGTTGCTACTTACCGCTTTGATTTAAACGGTTTGGGTGAAGCAGGCTTTGGTTCTTTAACGTTAAATGCGGCAGCAAATATAAACGATACAGAAGTAACACACATTAAGGACAATCCAGCTGAATTAGCGGCACTTGGTGATAGTTACCAATACTTTGCGCGCAGAGAAGTGGCTCGATTTGAACAAGGCACACCAAAAAACAAAGTTAATTTATCGGCAACTTGGGATTATAACGATTGGTCAACCACGCTTAGAGCAACGCGATATGGCGAAGTAGTTGATGTTTCAAGTAACCCAGAGAATGATGAAGTGTTAGCGGCGAAGTGGATTACTGACGTTGAAGTTTCGTATCAAGCTAATGAGAACTGGACGGTATCTGTAGGTGCAAATAACCTATTTGATCAATACCCTCAAGACACGGTAAACAACATCGGTTTTAGTAACTTTAATCAGATATTTACCTACAGTCCATTTACACCTTACAGCTTAGATGGCCGTTTTGTTTACGGTAACGTCAGCTACCGTTTCTAACCTTAGCCCTAAACATTAGTCTTAAACATTAGTCCTAAACAAAGGCGTCTATTTTGAAGTAAATTGAAGTGACGCCTTTTCTATTTTTACACTTTCATAAGCAACAAGCGCGCTGTCGGCAAGCTTACTGTTTCCCTTTTGCATTCGTTTATAATGCTCTATTGTTTTTGATAAATAGCGTTCAAGCACCTTTTGCTCACTCACCGTTTTATATTGCCAAAAAGTCTCACCTGCAACGCTAATCAGCGGTAACTGATTTGTACTATCTGATGTCACTAAAAGTACTTCATAAAAACGCTGGTTATCTTCCAGCACCTCTTCATGGCGCAAGCTAAATTCCATTTTCCTTAGTTGACTGCGTAATGAAAATTGGTGGTGCACAGGGCACAATAGGAAGTCTAACGACAAGTCTGGAAATTGTTGGTTTAGTTGGGTAATAAACTCAAGCATTAAGTCACCACCAACGCCCGCTATAATGATTAAATGTTTGCCACTTGGGTTTTCTACGCCGTTTAAGTGCAAGCAGGAAACGTCTTCACACAATACTCGCCATTGATGCTTCTGATTGGGGAAAAACTGATTAAGATTTTGCTCTAAACTAGCCATTAACTCAGGAACAATATCAACAAAAAAGAGTTTGCTGCTTATGCCGTTTTTTAACAGACCTGCCCCTAGCTGCCCATGGTCACAACAGGTATCCCAAATATAGTCGTAGTTATATTGTTTATGGGCATGCTCTGCAATTGATTGAATTGTGCTTAAACGATTGCTAAGTCTCACCTGCGGCGTCCTATTTTAATATTATGAAAGCTACTGATTGAATAATCATCGCGTTACTGCAACAATCATTTTATATTATTGATAACTCGATACAAAGGAATCTACATGGACCGTTATAAAGTCAAATACATGTCAAAAAACATTCAACTACTCACAAGTTTATTTGTACTTTTAATTACGATTTTTGCATTCCAATCAAACGGAGCAGAATTTGAAGAAGGCGTGCATTATCAAGAGTTAAAACCTTATGACGTTAAAAAACCTGAAGTTCGTGAGTTCTTTTCATTTTACTGCCCTCACTGTTTTAAGCAAGAGAGCTTCATGAGAGAAATTAAATCTACATTGCCGCCAGGTACTGCGTTTATAAATAACCATGTCGAGAATATGCCTGGCCAGAATGTTGAAGTAGAAAAATACCTAAGCAAAGCGCTAATTGTGGCTGAACGTTTAAAATTAAAAGCTCGCTTTACTGATTCAGTCTTTAACCTTATTCACGTAAAAAAGCAAAAGCTCAGCTCTATTCGCCAAGTAAACTCCATTTTTAATCGTTTAGGTGTTGAAACAAAAAAAGTATCAAAGCTCATCAATAGTTTTGTTATTAAAGGTGAATATGCGAGCCGTAGTAAAAAAACTCAATTCATTCGTCAACAGGGTATCAATAGTGTGCCTACGTTAATAATTAACGGCCGTTACCAAACACTGAGCACTGGTTTCAAATCAAAAAAAGAGTACTTTGCCTTAATTCTGTATTTATTAAATAAACCGCTTTAATAAAAAAGGTAATATTTTGACCAAGCACATAGACAGCAACGCCCATTATTTAGATGATTATTTTACCGACTTAGACATGTCTGACAGACTTATAGTGGAAGGTGAATTTGAAGGTTGTACATTCACCGACTGTAATTTTAGTGACGTAAACTTTGAAGACTGTAAATTTATTGAGTGTCATTTTGTCCGATGCAACCTAAGCTTATCAAAAGTAGGTGGTTGCCAGTTTTCAGATGTTTTATTTGCCGATTGTAAAATGCTAGGTATAGATTGGACGCGAGCTTATTGGCCAAATATTACCTTGTCAGCACAAATAAAATTTGAAAAGTGCGTGCTCAATGACAGTTCATTTTTTGGCTTAGAGTTACCTAGTTTGGTATTAGAAGAATGCAAAGCCTACGATGTTGACTTTCGTGAAGGTGTTTTTAAAAACGCAGACTTTAGTTTTACTGACTTTACCAATAGCCAATTTAATAAAACCATTTTAACCAACGCTAACTTTACCGAAGCCGTAGATTATTCAATTAACTTATTTGAAAATGACATTGAAGGCGCAACCTTCTCAAGATTTGAAGCTGTAAACTTACTAGAAAGTATTGGGCTAAAATTAGTTTAACGTGTATAACGCCTTTTTTCAGAGCACTATTATGACATTAACAGAAATACTATCCATTCACCCTTTTAGCTGGAAATCAATTGGCGCGGCTTTGCTTTGCGGCACAATTATTGGACTTGAAAGGCAACTCCGCGGAAAACCCGTTGGCATTAGAACGTCATCATTAGTAGTGCTAGGCACTTATATGTTTGTGGCTATTGCTACTTTTGTTATTAATGACGCTTCTGATCCATCTCGTATTATTGGTCAAGTGGTCACCGGTGTTGGCTTTTTGGGTGCTGGGGTCATGATGACACGTGAAGGTGTTGTAACGGGTGTAACGTCCGCCGCCACTATTTGGGCATTAGCCGCGTTAGGTGTCTGTGTTGCCGTTGTTGACTCTCTTGTTGCTGTAAAACTATCAATACTGGTTGTTGGTATATTGTCTGGTATAGATGCTGTGGAAGGTTATTCCACCAGCCTAACAAAGGGCGTGCACGCAAAATACAATCGCTGGCGAAAGCACAAGTAATCTGTAATCTGTAATCTGTAATCTGTAATCTGTAATCTAACAAATTATCCTATTTGGGGCTCCTGTGATTAGTCAAAAGTATCATCGTTTTGTATTTTCGTTTTTTATGGCACTGATTATGTCTTGCATTATGTCTTTGGTGATCAGTATTTTTAATGTTGGATTAATTCCGGGGATTGTTTTGATGTGGCTAAAAGCCTGGGGGTTTGCATTCTCAGTGGCCTTTCCCACTATTTTTATTGTTTCGCCGTTAGTGCATAAACTAGTGAATTTGGTCTTGGTCAAGGAAAATTAACAGACAACCAAAACGAAAAAAGCAGTGCCGTAGTGACACTGCTTCTAAATCTAAAACCTACTCTTCAACCGCGATGCCAATGTTCGTCACGCCGTCTGCATAAGCCTTAGCAATACACTGCTTTTTAATGTCGTTTGCTGACAGCTTTTTCATGTCAAAGCTTTCTAGCCAACTAATTAACTCAGTTAATAACTCAACTTCATTAACCATTAACTCGTGCTCTCTGATAGCACTATTATCTAACTCTACATCACCAGCTTGGTATTCAATTAGGTGGACAATACAACCTTGCGATATCTTCGCAATGGCTACTGCGTCATAATCGTCTTCTGTTTGCTGACCGGCTATATAATTTAATAGCCCTGTGCAAAAATAAATAGCTGGGTAAACGCCATACATTTCGAAGTCAGCTTCGTCTGGTGTCAGTATCTCTACTTTTTCTTCTAGGGCAACAAAGTTAAGCTTACTGCCATGAACTAACAAACGCTCCCATAAGCTGTTCATTACATTTTCTATTTGATGAGGCTGAGGGAATTCGGTAACGGCCGTAAATAACTGATAATTTGGTAACATGCGTTGTAGCAATATAAGAGAAAGAATACCTTGCTGCTTACGCGGAAGTGCACGGATTTGTGCAAAGTTGTTCGCCTTGTTTTGGCTCATAAATAATGTCTCAATTTGTTAAATCATAAGCAATTACTTTACGTATGCTAGTCTGATAACTGTTGTTGCTCAACTAATTGTTGCTGAGCAAAATTGAATTTTAACCGATACTCGGTAACCTGGCTTTCTAAATCTGAAATTTTTTCATCTAAGTCTAATTTTAAACGATTGTTTTCAGCTCGCAACTGCTGAATAACCGTTCTTGCATGGTTCACTTCAGCTTCTGCCACTAATTCACTTTCTTCAATATGACCTTGCTTATAAGACTCAAGCTCTTCTCTATGCTGTTGCTCAAGCTCATTAACTAAGTTTAGCTCATGTTCAAATTGATGACGTTGCTCTTTCTCTTTTCTTAACTCGTCAGCAAGTTCTAACATCCTATGCTGATCTTTAATTAAGTCATCATCAACTTGCGCTAATTGTTCAAGTGAGTCATCTAACCTTACTTTAAGTTTTTCATAGTCATTTCTGTATTGCGCATTCTCTACTTTTAGCCGCTCAATTAAGTCATTAAACTCAATATTCGTTTCTAGTAATTGGTCACTTTGCTCTGTGCTAACACTTTGAGATGTCGACAATTGGGCTTGCAACGATGCTGCTTTTTGTTCCGCATAATCTAATTGGCGTTGAAGCTCTTGCTTCGCTTCACCAATGTTTTGCAGTTCATTTGTTAGCGTTAGGTTATTTTTTTCCAATAACAACATTGCTTCATCAGTTCGCGACAACGTTGATATTATCTGCTCTTTTTCATCTACTGAATTTTTATAATGATGTAGTTCAGACTCTAAGCCACTTACTTTTTGCTGTCCCTGTACCACAAGATCATTAGCCAAAGCTAGTTGCGCTCGAGTGGATTCAATATCACTCTGTAGTTGGCTAATATGTATTTGTTGATGACTTTCTACCTGCTCTAGCTTGGCCGTTAGCTCACTAATTCGTAATTCCGCAGCATCCACTTTTTGTTGCTGTTCGGCCACTTCACCTTTGAGCATAGAAATTTGTTCTGATTCCGACTCACTTGCCAACTTAAGTTGTTCTTTCAGCGTCGTTTCTTTGCTACTCAGCTCTACTGATTTTTTCTCAGTCTCTTCAAGCTTAAGAGCTAACTCAGCGGCATTATCTTTTGCTTTACCAAGTTCACGTTCGAGCTCATTAAGTGCACGCTCCACCTTGCTTAGTTCAGACTCAGTTTCACTTAACTTAGCCTCCGAAGCGGTAACCTTAGCTTCAAGTTCTAGTGATGTTTTCTCAGCTTCACTTAACTTAGCCTCCGATGCGGCAGCCTTAGCTTCAAGTTCTGTTCGTTTTCGTTCGGCGCTTTCTTCTGCTTTTGCGGCTCTCTCTTCTAAGTAAGCTATGCTAGATTTTAGATCTGCAATGATCTTTTCATTCTCAGCGTGTGAGTGTCTTAGCGAGGCTATTTCTGACTGACTAGCATCCCAACCGGATGTTGCCTGGTGCAATTGCTCCATCGTTGTGACTAACTCAGCTTTTGTCTGTGTTAATTCAGATTCAGCTTTTGCTGACTCACCTTTTAACTGTGCTAATTCAGATTCAACTTTTGCTGACTCAGCTTTTAACTGTGCTAATTCAGATTCAGTTTTTGCTGACTCAGCTTTTACCTGTGTTAATTCAGATTCAGCCTTGTGCAGTGCTTCTATTGTTGTCTGATTGGTATCTTCAAGCTGACTGACTTTACTATCAAGTTTGGAGGCACTCGCTTGACTTAACCTTAATTCGGCTTGGCTAGTTGTAAACAGGTCCTCTGATTTTTCTTTCTCTTCACGTGTTGCTTTCAGTGCCAAACTTTCATTATCTAACTGCTCACGCAATACCGCTATTTCGCTTTTATGCTTGCTGCTTTCGTCGTCAAGTAAGTCGTTTAACGCAGTAACTTTGTTTTCAAGTTCAACGACCGATTGGTCTACCGACTGTTCTTGCTTTACTTGAGCTTGAATTAGCTCAGCATTGCGCCTTTCTAGCTGCGATACTTTAAGTTGGGCTGATTCCAACTCAGTTTGAAGTGTATTGAATGTTTCTAGCTTGCTCGTTAAATCTGTATTTAATAATTCTGCATTTTGAAACTGCAGCTTATATCCTGTAGCAGCTTGAATCTCAGTTTCAAGGCTCTCTTCTAAATGTTCGACCCGCTCTGTCAGAGACGCATTCACCATTTGTGCATCGGTTATTACATCCGCTTGTTTTTCAATATCACTTTTGTAACCGTCAAGTTCAGCCTGTAAGGTATCTAACTCAAAAGTTTTATGTTCATTTTCTTGTTTTAGCGAGGCAAGTTGCTTATTGATTTCTGCCGTAGTGAGCACTTGATTATTAGTAAGCTCAATATGCTCATCTAATTGTTTCTGCTGCTTAGATAAAGACTCCGTTGCCCTTTCTAGGTCATTTTTATACTGTTCAACGAGTTCATCAGTTTGGCTTTTTTCAGCAAGAAGTTTAGCTATCGCAGCTTTATCAGAGTCAGACAGCTTTTGATATTCTTCGCCTTGTTGTTCCATGGCTGATAATTGTTTTTGTAGCTGACTAAGTTGGCTTTGAAACTCTTCTGACAGGCGTGATGATTCTTGGTTTTTATTAGATTCGATTGATTGATAGTGTTCTAGTAAATCTTTTAAATCGCCTATTTCAGTAAATAGCTGACTCATAGATAAGTCTTTTGCTAATAGCTGTTCAGATAAACTTTCAGCTTCCAATTCAGATTTTTTAAGTCGAGCATAAAGGCTGTCTAGCTCACTATCAGAAGACGTGGACCTTGGCATAGTAGAGTTTGAGTTGGTGTGTAATAACTCAAGTGATTCTTCTTGGGCAGTAAGGTGCTGCGATAATTCAAGAAGCGCATCCTCCGCTTCTTTTTTATCACTTTCTACTATAGCTAAAGACTTTTGCAGTTTTGCCAGTTCGTCTTTTACCTTAAGTAGTTCTTTTTCGTCCACTTTATTTACAGCCAATGGTCGCTCTCCATGAAAGGCTAGACTCTATTCAAAACAGAATAGCAACTTTTGTGTTTAAAAATAACTACTTTTTGAGCCAAAAACTATTGTAAATTCGCTGATACAATCTGTATGCTTTTTAAACCCTATTTTTTGTGGATCTATCTAATGACCCTAACCACTCCCGCCCTTTTATTTCCTGCCATTTCCTTATTGCTTTTAGCCTACACAAATCGATTTTTAGTGCTTGCTCAGTTAATTAGAGAGCTAAATCAAAGAAATAACAAAGGTTTAGAAGTGGTCGTCAAAAGGCAAATCACTAACTTAAAGAGTCGATTGCATTTAATCAGATCCATGCAGACCTGTGGTGTATTGAGTTTTTTGTTATGTGTATTAGCCATGTTGGCGTTATTTTTAGAGCAGCCTCAAATGGGGTCGTTAATGTTTGGCGGCAGCTTGTTAACGTTAGTACTGTCGTTATTAATGTCATTATATGAAGTGTGGATAAGTTGCAGAGCGATTGAAATTGAACTTGAGTCAATGCAAGACTAATACAAAAAAACCGCATGAGATTTACATCTAACATTGCGGTTTTTGGTTTTCGCTTTTCTTTTTAAATTAAAGCTTAAAGAAGGTGTCTTTATAATGTTTAAGCTCAGCAATACTCTCGCGAATATCGTCTAACGCTAAATGGACACCTTTTTTCTGAACGCCGTCTAGAACTTCAGGGCGCCATCTTCTGCCTAATTCTTTAATTGTGCTGACATCTATATTTCTATAGTGGAAAAACTCTTCTAAAGAAAGCATGTGAATGTGCATAAAACGACGGTCTTGACCTATGCTATTCCCGCACATTGGAGAAACAGCAGCTGGCACATAATCCTTTAGAAAATCGATAGTCATTTCACAGGCTTGCGCTTCTGTTACTGTGCTTTTTTTACAGCGGTCAGTAAGGCCAGTTTTGCCGTGTTGGCGAATGCACCACTCATCCATGTTATCTAAAACTTCGTCCGACTGATGGATAGCTAGCTCTGGGCCTTCAGCAATGATATTTAATTCACTGTCGGTTACTATGGTGGCTATTTCCAAAACTTTGCAATGTCTTGGTTCTAGTCCAGTCATTTCTAAATCTACCCAAACTAGATTATTTTCACTAAAAGACATATAAGGTCCTACTGATTCCTTTTTATCAAGGTCGGTTACGTATACTATAAAGGCATTGTTATTCTTTTTAATGACTTTCACAAGTTTTAATAACTAAATCATAGAGCAAAAGTGGCAAAACAAAAGAAATTATCCAAATCACAGACACGTCGCATAAAGGCTAACCAAAGTAAGCGCCTGGCTAAGGCCAAGAACGCTGAAAACAATGAGCCAGAAGTTATTGTTGATGACGCTTTATTAGGCCCTCAAACCTTTGGCCGAATTATTACGCGTTATGGGCAACACGCCGACGTAGAGTTAGAAGACGAAAGCATGATCCGATGCAACATTCGTCGTAACGTAGCCTCTTTAGTATGCGGTGATTCCGTTGTTTGGCGACCATACACAGTTAACAATGAAGACTTCCAAGGTGTAATAGAAGCCGTTGAACCACGAACCAGTGAGTTTGTACGACCGGACTTTTATGATGGTTTAAAACCTGTGGCAGCCAATATTGATAGAATATTAATTGTTTCTGCCTTGCTACCAGATTTAACACCTAACATTATTGACCGTTACTTAGTGGCCGTAGAGCAATTGAGCATCACACCAATCATTTTAATCAATAAAATGGATTTGTTAGACGACAGTAATCGCGATGTAGTTGAAAATACCGTTGCCTTGTATCGTTCTATTGGATACGAAGTGGTTACTTTGTCTGCCATTGAAGAAGAAGGCATTGACCAAGTTAGACAACTCATTGAAGGTCACACTAGCGTGTTTGTTGGCCAGTCTGGTGTGGGCAAATCATCACTTACAAATGCAATCTTGCCTGACGTAAATATAGAAACAAAAATTGTATCAACGAACAGCCGTTTGGGTCAGCACACAACAACCGCTTCTAGGCTTTATCGTTTAGAGAATGGCGGTGCTGTTATTGACTCGCCAGGAATCCGTGAATTTGCCATGTGGCATTTGAGCCAAGAAGAAATATTGGCTGGTTTTGTAGAGTTTTCAGACTTTATTACGCAATGTAAGTTTAGAGATTGCAGTCATAAAAATGACCCTGGTTGTGCATTAAAGCAGGCGATAAAAGACGGTAAAGTGAGTGAACAACGCTATAAAAGTTATATACGAATTTTACAAACCGTTGATGAAATCACCCTTCGTCACCAGTCAAAAGACGCAAAATAATTCTCAATTTAAGATGGGTCGGTTACAATTACCGGCTCACAAAAAACAGTAGGAAAATACAGTGAAATACGACAATTTAAAATTAGCCTTTCAATATGCCTTGCCTAAACATGGTATTTCCAAGCTTGTCGGTTACTTAGCAAAAGCTAAATTAGGTTTTGTTACCACGTTTTTTGTTAAAAGTTTTATCAAAGCTTACGACATCAATATGGATGAAGCTAAATATCCAGATCCAAAACACTACAAAACCTTTAACGAGTTTTTCACCCGTGAATTAGCTGAAGATGTGCGTACTATTGTTGATGGCGAAAACGAAATTGCACATCCAGTGGATGGCGCAGTAAGTCAATTAGGTAAAATTGACGATGGTCGTTTAGTACAAGCCAAAAATCACTACTACACCGCATTAGAGTTACTAGGCGGTTACGAAGATTTAGCAGAGAAATTTGATGACGGTGACTTTGCCTGTATCTATCTTGCTCCTAGCGACTACCACCGTTTGCATATGCCTGTAGCTGGCACGTTAACTGATATGATTTACGTACCGGGCGATGCATTCTCTGTTAATCCATTAACGGCTCAAAACGTACCTAACTTGTTTGCTCGTAACGAACGTGTAGTAGCAATGTTTGATACTGAACTTGGTCCAATGGCGATGGTACTAGTAGGCGCCACTATTGTAAGAAGTATTGAAACTGTTTGGGCTGGCGAAATCACACCTCCTCGCGGTAAGTTTGTGAACCGTTGGGATTATCCAGCGGAAGGCGAAAAGTCTGTGAAACTAGAGCGTGGCGAAGAAATGGGCCGCTTTAAACTAGGCTCAACGGTTGTTTGCCTATTTGGAAAAGACGCTATTGAATTTGCAGACGATGTTGAAGCAGGCTCAACAACCCGTTTAGGCGAACTGTTCGCAACTAAAAAGTCTAGCTAAACCTTTATGTCAGGTTTACTTCAACTCCACCTAGGTGTTTTATTACTAGGTGGGGCCGGGCTTTTTGCCAAATTAATTGATTTACCCGCATTGGATATGACGGCTTATCGAGCCATTTTTGCCGTTATTTTTTTGGCTTTATTCATTCGTTATAAAAAACAATCCTTAACGCTTAAGTCAAAAAAAGATGCACTGACCGCTTTAGCGATTGGCACATTGGCTGCTATCCATTGGGTTACCTATTTTTACGCGATTCAAATTACAACGGTTGCTATCGCCATGTTAGCGCTTTTCACCTACCCAATGATGACCGTTTTTATTGAGCCGTTGTTTAGGCGTACTCGCCCAACCAATAAAGATATGGTTTTGGGTTTAGCGGTTTTATTTGGTGTGGCTATGTTATTCCCAGATTTATGGTTTGGTGGAGAGTCATTAAGTGACGATACATTAATGGGCATAGGCTGTGGTTTAATTTCTGCGTTTTGTTTTGCGCTTCGTAACATCCTAGTACAACATAAATTTAGTCACTACTCTGGCGGCCAATCTATGTTCTTTCAATTTGTAGTGACCGCCCTTTTGTTGTTTCCAATTACAGAAACCCCAGCGCTTGATCTAACATTTGAAACCATCACCAAACTTGTTTTGTTTGCCGTTGTATTTTCCGCTTGTGCACATGCTCTATTTGCATCTGCTATTTCATTGACATCTGCAAAAACAGCCTCTTTGGTTGGTTGTTTACAACCGGTTTATGGAATTACCTTCGCATTTTTAATTCTTGCTGAAGTGCCTGCACTTGCTACTATTGGTGGAGGTTCCATTATTTTAGCGGCGGCAATTTATGAAACACAAGCAACAAAGAGAGCCAAGCCCAGTTCACCAGCAGCAAAGTAGCGACCGTTTTTTATGATCGTGTTTGCACACCGAGGTGAATCCGCAATTCATCCAGAAAACAGTCAAGTCGCTATCCGTCACTGTAATGATCAAATGATGGATGGCATTGAAGTCGACGTTTTTGAAACCGAGAATGATTTTGTTATTTTCCATGACCGTTGGTTAACTCGCTTACTCAACATTGATAAGCACGTTACGCAACTCACCGACTATGACTTAGCGACAATAAAAGGTAATGACGGTGAACCATTACCAACGCTCGCTTGGTTAATTGAATACTGCGCCCAATTTAACTTCACCCTCAACATTGAAATTAAATATTTGAAGTCTATTCATAAATTTGAAAAAGAATTATCAAGGCTTTGTACTCAACACAACTTTGACCGTTCAAGACTATTAATTTCGTCATTTAACCATCATTATTTAGAAAATATCGCGACACACCTGCCAGATCTCAAACTTGGTCTATTATTAGCGGTAAACCCAATTAATATTGAGCTGTTGCTAAAGGACTTTCCGCTATATAGCGTCCATCTAGATATGGACTGTTTAAATGAAGCTTTGATACATAAAATCCAATCTTTTGGTTTAAAAGTGTTTGTTTTTACGGTCGATCACACTGAAGAAATTGAGTGGTTATTTAACGTGGGGGCCAATGGCATATTTGCTAATCATCCAAGACAAGCTTTTAATATAATTGAGCAGCTTAAACCAACACCTACTAGCTAGGAGAGCGTGTATGTCTATTAATTTGACGCCTAAGCCGGATCTTTGCTTTCGTTCTGAAACCGCTAGATTACTAGCTTTGAATGTAGCTCAAATACAAACTGGAATGCTAGATGGCGAAAACTCCATTGAGCAAATTGGCGATTCTTTTCAAGATTTAGCAAGCTTTTGTTTAAACATGCAAAATAAATCCGAGTGCCCTGCTGAACTAAAACAAGAAGCGGCATTAATGTACCAAAAGGTAAACGGCGCTATTGTTGCTTTTCAATTTTATGATCGCCTAGCACAACGACTTGATCATGTTCAAAAAAACCTTATTTTACTATCAGAAATACTTAGCGATAACGAAAAGCTTGATAACCCTGACGACTGGCAGTCTTTGAGAACTAGAATTAAAAGCAGTTATAGTATCGATAGTGAAGTTGTTATGTATGAAGCCGTTATGAACGGCGCTACTATTACAGAAGCCATTGAAATATTTAAGAAAGAGCTCAATACTACTTCAAATGATGAAGCAATTGAGTTGTTTTAGATAAGGAAAGCAATAAATGAAGTCAGCACCTCCGCATAAAAACGAAGCAGAACGTATACAGAAGTTACTATCGTACGAAATTCTAGATACCGAAGCCGAAAAGTCTTTTGATGACTTAACTGAGTTAGCTTCAGAAATATGCGGTACGCCAATTTCCTTAATTAGCTTAGTTGATCCAAACAGGCAATGGTTCAAGAGCAAAGTCGGTTTGGGCGCAAATGAGACGGAGCGTGATATCGCTTTTTGTAGCCATGCCATTCTTCAAGATGAAGTATTTGAAGTTGAAGATGCAACAAAAGATGAACGCTTTTTTGACAATCCATTAGTCACTAGTAATCCAGATATTCGATTTTACGCTGGCATGCCTTTAATTTCTCCTGATGGACTTCCTATTGGCACCTTATGTGTTATCGACCGAGAGCCTAAAAAGTTAGATGAGCACCAACGAAAAGCGTTGAAGATCCTTGGCAGCGAAGTTATTAGTAAACTTGAGCTGAGAGTTAAAACAAAACGTTTAGAGCAGGCAAATCAGTTCAAAACTGAATTTTTATCTAACATGTCTCATGAAATCCGTACTCCTCTTAATGCTATTTTAGGCTTTACGGATTTAGTATTGAATAATGCCGATGACTATTTAAAAACACCTATTGCTAAAACCTACTTAGAGAACATAGATTTCAGTTCGAAACACTTGTTGTCGATGATTAACGCCGTATTAGATTTAAGTAAAATTGAAGCGGGTAAAATGGAACTTGAACCTAATCAATTTGATATATGTGACACACTAGACAACTTGTTAAACATGCTTAATCTTAAAGCTTCACAAAGTGGTATTAAAATTGTTCATTCATATACGTCGGACAGTAACTTTGACGTATACCTCGACGCAGGTAAGTTTTCACAAATCATTATAAATCTGGTGAACAACGCCATAAAATTTTCTCCGTCCGATTCAACGATACAACTCAATTTAAAGATTGAAAATAACCAAGCTGTTATCGATGTTGTTGATCAAGGTATCGGCATAGCAGAAAAAGACCTCTCAACAATATTTGATAAATATCATCAGGTTGGGCAGAAAAAAACGCATGGAACAGGATTAGGCTTAAGTATCACCCTAGGTTTGGTTGAGCTAATGGGTGGTGAAATTTCACTAAAAAGTTCAGTTAATGTTGGTACTCACGTTACTATTTCTATTCCACTAGCTCCACCGCCAGTAGCTTCTACAGATATAGAAGAAAGTATTGAAAAACCTATCCCAGAAGGACTTCGCATTTTAGTTGTAGAAGACAACATGATAAACCAGGTGTTAGTTAAGGCGATGTTAGAAAACTTAAATTGCGTCGTAACCCTTACGGATTTAGGAGAAGAAAGCGCTGAACTGTATAAGAACCATGAGTTTGATTTAGTGTTAATGGATATTAACCTCCCTGATATTAATGGCTTTGAAGCAACCGAATTGATAAAAGCACATGACCCAGATAGCATAGTGGTTGCATTAACTGCAGATGTTTTTTCTCACGAAAATGAAAAACTCTTTAAGCATAAACTTACTAAACCAATTACGTTGGACGGACTTAAACAAACCTTGTCGGGTTTATTTGGTTAACTGGTTATTTGGTTATGCGAGCCAATTAAAACCAATCGATAGGTTTAGGTTTAGGTTTAGGTTTAGGTTTAGGTTTAGGTTTAGGTTTAGCAGCGAGAAACATCAAAGCTAATGACGTCCGCAATAGATTTTGCACCAACTTTTAGCATGAACAACCTATCAATGCCAACGGCAACGCCAGCACAAGAAGGTAAGCCTACCGTAAGTGCATCTATCAAGTTGTGGTCTATCGGTTTAGCTGCTTTATGAATGCTTAGTCGTTGCTGATTGTCTTTTTCAAATCGTTGCAACTGCTCTACTTCACTTTGCAGTTCAAAATAACCATTCGCCAATTCTATGCCTTTAAAATAAAGCTCAAATCGGTGAGATAATTGTTCGTTTTCTGGATTCACTTTAGCTAATGCCGCTTGTGAGGATGGAAAGTCGTAAACAAAACAAGGCTGCCAACTTTTACTATTAGGGTCAAAACCAAGTACAGGTTCAATTCGGATACTGAATAACCATTGCAGCAATGTATCTTTGTTCGTTTCTGTTTCAACCCAATCGTCACTTGGACTATGCGATAACACTGCCGCCTTTAACTCTTTCAATGACGCCTGCAGCGGATCTATTCCTAGGTTATCTATAAAAACCTGCTGATAACTGACTCGTAATCCGCGCTCACACTTAAGAAGGTGTTGTAGCAAGTCATCAAGTTCATCCATTAGCTGATGTTCATCAAAGTCTGGCCTGTACCATTCAAGCATAGTGAACTCAGGATTGTGAAATCGCCCAGCACTTTCGTTTCTAAAAGCTTTGGCTATTTGAAAAATAGGCCCTGAGCCTGCGCAAAGCAATCTTTTCATGGCAAACTCTGGAGACGTTTGAAGATAAAGCGTTTTATTTTCGCCGGACGTATCGTGCTCAAAGGTTGTATCAAATGCATCTAAATGAACATCAGTAACAGTGCCTTGGCTTAACAGTGGCGTTTCCACTTCTACAACATGGCGACTTGCAAAAAACTGACGTATATCACGGATAAAAGCGGCTCGTTGCTTTAAAGTTTCGATGTTGCTGCTAGGTTGCCAAGAGCTGCTACTGTTCATATTGATGCTTCTTTGTAATCCGATACGTTAAGTTATAAACAAAAAAAGAGCCACTACGCGACTCTTAATTTTTATGCACATGTAAATTTGTGCTAACTCATAAAGCTAAACGCACACCTTTAAAGGTACGCATTTATCTTATTAGAATTATTTTTGTGCTCTACCAACATATTCGCCATTGCGAGTATCTACACGAATCACTTCACCCGTTTGAACGAATAAAGGAACACGTACTACTGCACCTGTGCTTAATGTAGCTGGCTTGCCACCTGTACCCGCAGTATCACCTTTTAGACCAGGGTCTGTTTCTGTGATTTCTAACTCAACAAAGTTAGGCGGTGTTACGGCAATTGGGTTACCATTCCACAGTGTTAGCGTACAAACGTCGTTTTCTACTAACCATTTTACTGAATCGGCAACGGCTTTATCGTCAGCGGCAATTTGCTCAAACGTGTCGTTATTCATAAAATGCCAGAATTCGCCATCTGTATAAAGATAAGCAAGATCGGTATCCATTACGTCTGCGCCTTCAACTGATTCGCCAGACTTAAATGTTTTCTCTAAAACTTTACCGCTAACCAGTTTACGGATGCGAACTCGGTTAAAGGCTTGGCCTTTACCAGGTTTAACAATTTCATTTTCTAAAATGTTGCAAGGCTCGCCGTCGATCATTAATTTTAGGCCAGCTTTAAATTGGTTCGTGCTGAATGAAGCCATGTCATCCTCTAAGTAGATTAATACCAAAATATAAGTGAAACGAATGATACAACAAGCAAACCTATCTGTTGAGTCCCAATGGCAAAAAGAATTGAAACAAAGTTTCTCACGCCTGGATGATTTGCTGTCATTTCTAGAAATTAGTACTGAAAATATAGACCAACACAGTGAAGCTAGACGCCTTTTTGCGATGCGCGTGCCAAAACCATTCGCTAAATTGATGACACCAGGTGATATTGACGACCCTTTGCTAAAGCAAGTGATGCCTAGTGTTCAGGAGTTTGAGAGCAAAGCTGGGTTTATCACCGATCCACTTGATGAACACAATTCAGAGCAACCTGGCTTATTGCATAAATACAAGTCTAGGGTGCTTATCATGTTCAAAACCGGCTGCGCTGTAAATTGCCGTTATTGTTTTAGACGACACTTTCCATATGCAGATAACTCGGTAAATAAGTCGCAACTTAAACAACATTTACAATATTTAGAGGATCACCCTGAAATAAATGAAGTCATTTTAAGTGGTGGCGATCCGCTAATGGCAAAAGACGACGCTATCTCATGGTTTGTATCGCAACTTGAACTCATTCCAAATATTAGACGTTTACGTATCCACACTCGACTGCCAGTGGTAATTCCATCAAGAATTACACAAGCTCTTTGTGACATCCTTAAAAACAGTCGATTAAAAACCATTATGGTTTTGCACATTAATCATGAAAATGAGATTTCGCCTGAGCTGGCCAATGGTTTACTAAAATTAAAGCAAGCTAATTGCACCTTGTTAAACCAAGCCGTTTTACTCAAGAACATAAATGATAACGTTGCAACACAAGTTAACTTGAGTGAACGATTATTTGAGGTTGGGATACTGCCTTATTACTTACATTTATTTGATAAGGTTGATGGTGCGAGTCACTTTAACATTGACGAGGCTGATGCTAAGCGAGTTTATGGTCAAATGTTAGTAGAATTACCTGGCTTTTTGATGCCTAAATTAGTGAGAGAAATAGGGGGAGAGGCCAGTAAAACGCCAATTAGCCTCTAACTCTCCCCTAACAATCTAGGATTACGATGGCGCATTGAGCTGTAAAGCCTGCGCCAAATAACATTACGTTATGCGGTAATATTAATTGTAGTCCCTATTAGTCCACCTGTACTGCCAACAGAGGGCGTTGCAAGTTGAAGTTGAGCCGTGCTTGCTAATAACTGCAATGCGGCCTGACCTTCAATTTCCTGTGCATTTTTGGCTAAGTTAGCCGCCAATGCCTCGCCACCTTCCATTGCTTGTGAGGCGATTCCATTACTTGATGATGAAACGAACACAGTTTTTCTCCTGGTTTGTTTATTCAAGGTACCAATAAAATTACTTAAATTGGATGTCTCGCTGTTTAGCCTAGTTAATTTCGGTTAAACTAGCCACTATCAGTTATCGGAAAATGCAGGAAAATCTTGAGTGGAAAGTTTAATCGTTAGTCTTGAAGAGAATTTAAAAGAGTTATATCGCAAAGCCATCGACGCCGATAAGTCTATAGATGAATTGAAAAAGCAGGGCCACGGTAAGTTTGGCAATATTTTTAAGGAAGAAGCGGGATTTAACTGCTCGGCTAAAAAGTTTATGCCTTACCTAGAAGAAACCGCTGAGCAAATTTTACAAATCAAAGAGTCTAATCAAACTCCAGCGATGCAAAAAAATGAAATTGAAAGCGTAGTGAAAAAACTGCACGCGCTTCATAGCACTCTTAGTGAATTTAAAGGTGCAATAAAGTAGTCGTTAACCTTCAGATAAAGTTAACACTCGGTTTATAGCAGCAAATTACTTTATTACTATAAATATAAAAAAAGCGCTCATTGAGCGCTTTTTTTTATGCAGTTTATATTACGCTGGATAAGCCGCTTTTAAACCTTGGTAAACTTTGTCTTTGAAATCAGCTTGTGAAGCATCCGTTGAACGTAAAACGTCCATTAATACTTCATTGTCTTCTTTGCCATTCCAAATTTTAATATATTCGCCCGTTTTATAACCGTGATCTTGTCTAAAAAAGTTTAATACATTTTTACCAACGTAATGACGGAATAACTCGTCAAAACTCAATTCACTTTGCTCCATCAAGCCTGCAAACGTAGCAACATCAAAACCTTTTGTAGCAAGCGTGTTAGCAACCATAGTTTCAATAGTTTCGGCAAATGACGCTTCTTTGTTTGGTGTTTTAAGCAACTCTTCAACACTATTTGCAATAACATCTACAGACTCTCCAGACACCAACCTAGCACTTAGGCCAAAGTGAAAAATGTCGATTAGTTCTAAGTGAACCTGTTCAATATCTGGCTGCTGGTGTTTCCACCACTTCCAACCGTAGTGATCTAACATTTCTGCCAACTCAACCCACATAGCTCTATGCCAAGCAAAGCCCTGTTTTCGCCACTCTGGATGAACCTTTGTGTTCATCTCATCTTGCATAGTCAACATCGTTAAAATTTGCTGTTGCATGATAAATTCCGTTATTTTATTTTTTAATTATGCTCATAATAACAGAGCTATTTTTTTATGGTAGATGGGCTTGTGAAGGTTGTATGAACTACGTACACTCAAATGAAAATAAATAACTTTTTATGGAATTTAGACCTATGCTTCGAACGTTATTAGTCTCTGTATTATCCGCTACTTTACTAATCAGTTGTGGATCTGATGACTCAAACAGTAACCCAGCTCCTGACTATCCTGTATTAGCCAATGACAACACCGCAGCCATCGACGTATCTAGAGGCGATTATGCTTGTTATGACATGACAACGAGCTTTGGTCTTATAAAACTCGCGGTTGACGAAAAATACGCACCAACAACTGCAGAAAACTTTAGAAAATACGCTGTGTTAGGCTTTTATGATGATCTAATTTTTCATCGAGTGATCCCAAACTTTATGATCCAGGGCGGAGGGTTTGATGCTGGCCTAAATAGAAGAGAAACAGGCAACGCTATTGATATTGAGTCTCGCAACGGATTAAAGAATTACCGTGGTCGACTTGCAATGGCAAGAACATCAGCACCTAACACTGCTACCTCTCAGTTTTTTATTAATACCGTAAATAACTCATTTTTAAACGAAGACGAAGCGAGTGATGGCTATGGCTACACCGTGTTTGGCGGCGTTATTGAAGGCATGGACGTAGTAGATGCAATAGAAGCTGTTGATACAGGAAGTGTTGGCGGCATGAGCAATGTCCCTGTTGAGAATGTGTTTATCAATTCTGTTCGTGAAGCATCTTGTAGCTAAATTAAGTAATATCTCGCGATATATTAGTTAGAGAGAGTAGTAATCGGTTAGGTTTTACTCCCTCTAATTAGTTCAATGTTCAATGTTCAATGTTCAATGTTCAAATGCTATTCAACAACTCTTTTCTAAACCAATCTTTAAGCATTCTTTTTTCATAGCGTAGTGTGTCACCTGACGAATACCCGACAAATGAGCGATCCATAAATGCTAAATCTTTAAGTTCTACGGATTCACTTTTTATGACATTTCCGCCTTTTAGCAACTCTGCTTTAAAGTTTAACCTCGGCCAATCATGGTGTTTTACTACCCTGATTTCTCTACTCATCGTGAAGTTGTATTCCACTCGTCCAGCCAAATCAATGTCCGTAAAAACAATATTTAGTGAATGTCCCTCAGGTAAGTCTTTCGATAATCTCTGAACATAATCATACAGTTTCTTTTGTAAACGAGAAGTAAACCGCTTTTGACTTTCATCACTCGCGCGAATGTCTCTAAACTTCTTAGGGGTGTCAAAGCTAACTGTAGATTTGTCCGCCTTTTCATTCGCTAAACTACTAAAAGACACTAACAAGCTAGTTGCGATAAATAAAAGATTAAAAATCCTCATGTTTTTCCTCTTGCGTTAAAGGTGAAACTTTCACATAGTCATACCATACTACATGGTTGAATCTAACTTAACAGGTTTGCCCTTCTCTATTAATACTAGTTCAAATTGGAATTCCTGTGTTCTCAAACATGCATAAGAACGTCTGGCTACTGATGTTCGCTCAAGCCTTAATGGGCTCTATTGGCCCTGTTGTTGTTTTTGTTGGTGGTTTTGTTGGATTAAAACTCGCCCCATCTCCTGTTTTAGCAACCCTCCCTATTGCTTGCATGATTGTTGGTATTGCTTGTTATATGTTGCCCGCCGTAAAGCTGCTCGCAACAATTGGTCGTAAAAAAGGCTTTTTGCTTGCTGCGAGTTGGGGGCTGATAAACTGCTTAATAACTAGTTATGCCATTTACTTACAGCACTTTTGGATGTTCTGTTTCGCCATCTTTAACTTTGGTTTTATGATTGCAAACTCCCAGCAGTTCCGCTTTGCCGCTATGGAATCTGTGAAAGAGCAACATGCCAGTGAAGCCATTTCTGTTATGTTAATAGCAGGACTAATTGCCGCTTATATTGGGCCCGAGATTGCCTATGTTGGAAAGGATATTTTCGACATTGAATTTGTCGGCTCTTTTGCGGTTATGTCACTTCTTTATATTCCTGCTTTATTACTTCTTTCAAAGTATGTGGATGTTCATAAAGCCACCAACCAGGTTGAAGGCGAAGCTAGGTCGTTAAAAACGATTATCTCCCAACCAATCTTCCTCGTTGCCATAATTTCTGCAACCGTTGCATTTAGTGTCATGAGTTTCATTATGACCGCAACACCTATCAGTATGCATGTTCATCATGGCTTTGATATGGCCGATACTAAATGGGTAATTCAAAGTCATATTATCGCCATGTACCTGCCTTCTTTTTTCACTGGCTCTTTAGTAAAGCGCTTTGGTCACAAAAAAATGATCATTTCTGGCGTTATTATCTTCTTTTTATGCCTAATGATCGGATTTTTAGGAAAAGAGTATGTTCATTACTGGGCGTCATTGGTACTGTTAGGTGTTGGGTGGAACTTTATGTTCATATCTGCAACATCCTTGCTTCCCAAGAGCTACGAGCCAGAAGAACGGTTTAGAGTGCAAGGGTTTAATGACTTAATAATGTTCTCTTGCCAAGCCATAGCATCGCTCTCCGCTGGGTGGGTAATAAAGTCGTACGGTTGGAATAGTTTGCTAACTATGTGTATTCCACTGCTACTGTTAACTCTGTGGATAGTTTATGTTTGGCAAAAAAGCAGAAAAAATAATAATAACGTTTAGGATTTTTAGATGGAATGGTTAATTAATGTAACAGCCGCATTCTCCAATTTTGTATGGGGAATGCCAATGATAGTGTGGCTTGTTGGCGGCGGTATCTTTTTCTCAATATACTCGCGGTTAATTCCCTTCCGTTACTTGTCTCATGGCATCAGCTTACTAACTGGCAAGCATGATCATGACTCAGAAAAGGGTGACCTTACTCACGCGCAAGCATTATCGGCAGCGCTAGCCGGTACAGTGGGCATGGGTAATATTAGTGGCGTAGCACTCGCAATTACCGCTGGCGGTCCAGGTGCGGTTTTCTGGATGTGGTTAACGGCATTACTAGGTGTTTCCACTAAATTCTTCACCTGTTCACTTGGTGTCATGTACCGTAAAACAGATGAAAATGGAGACGTTCATGGTGGTCCAATGTACGTCATCATGGAAGGCCTTGGTAAACGCTGGAAACCGCTTGCATTATTGTTTGCATTTGCTGGCTTGTTTGGCACTATTCCATCGTTTCAAGCTAACCAATTAACAGCTGCATTTAGAGAAGAATTGGTTCCAGATAGTTGGGTCACTAACCCAATGATGTTCAATGCCATTATAGCGGTTGTGATTACGGCCCTTGTTGCTGGCGTAATTTTAGGTGGCTTAAAACGCGTTGCTTATGTAACGAGTCGTTTAGTTCCTATCATGGCTATTAGTTATTTCTTAATGACACTTGCGGTTCTGTTTAACCATTTACCTGAGATACCGGCCATATTTTCTAGTATTTTTGTACAAGCTTTTAAAGCTGAAGCAATATCAGGAGGTATTTTAGGTGTCATCATTATTGGTGTTTCACGCGGTGTTTTCTCAAACGAAGCGGGTATTGGTACTGAAGTTCTAGCACACGGTGCAGTTAAAACGGACGAGCCAATAAGAGAAGGTTTGGTTGGCATGTTAGGTCCAATGATCGATACGCTATTAATCTGTACTTGTACTGCTCTAGTAATTTTAGCATCTGGCATGTGGCAAGACGTTGAAGGTGTTAAAGGCGTTGAACTGACCATGCAAGTGTTTGGTCAAGAACTAGGTTTAGTTGGCCAGATACTGCTCGCAATTCAAATTCTGTTCTTAGCTGCATCAACCATGTTTACCTATTGGTATTACGGTGAAAAATGTTTTGCCTTTATGGTAGGTGACAAAAATGCCCACTTATATAAATGGTTCTATCTATTGTCTATCGTTGCTGGTTGTATTGTAACGCTCGACGTTGTGTTTAATTTCATGATTGGTATGTATGGCTTAATGGCTATACCAACAATGCTTTCTGCGTTCCTTTTAGCACCAAAAGTAAAAGCCGCAGCCAAAGTTTATTTTGCGAAATTGGACGCTTAACAAAATGAAACGTAATGAGAAACAACAGTGAACAAGTCATTAATTGGTGTTATTGCTGCACTTATTATTGCGGTCACCGTTGTTTTTCTTTGGGAAGTTAAAGTAAATGATTTTTCAACGAAAAATTATGAGCCTAAATACACTCAATGCGAAAACGTTTACGTAAGAAAAAGCCCGCATCCTTGTAATGCGGGCGATCTTATTTATATTGATGCGGATGTTGCGCAGCGATACTGTACCAGCAATATCATCGCCCGTTTTGATGACAGCGTATACTGCCAGTACAACGGCTTTAGAGACGATTTAGCAGAAATAACGTCATATTAATTAAACCGTTACCCCGCCATTTATCTTTACAATTTAGCCACTAATTTAAATAGTTTCTTTTTAAGCGATGTATAAGGTGCATATCTGATTGGTGCATCAGCCCAAAAGCTACGATGCATAATTGGCTTGAGGTGACTAAACGTATCAAATCCCCATTTACCGTGATAACTCCCCATGCCCGAATTGCCTACACCACCAAATGGTAAGTTATGGTTCACCATGAATATAACGGCGTCATTGATACATAAGGTGCCAGAGCTCGTTCGCTGAGTGACTAATTTAACATTCTTTTCATTGTTGCTGAACATATATAGCGCTAATGGTTTTTCACGACTGTTAACAAAATCTATTGATTCTTGTAGCGACTCCACTTCGATAATTGGCAACACAGGTCCAAAGATCTCTTCTTGCATCACACCACTGGTTAAATCAGGGTTTAACATCAGTGTTGGTTCAATATACTTTTCATCGCGATTAACCTGTCCACCATGCACAATCGTGTCAGATTCGGCAGCAACATATTCAGATATACGGTCAAAGTGACGCTGATTAATGATCCTGCCATAGTCTTGCGACTCTTTTGCAGATTCACCATACTGCTTTAATAATGACTGTTTTAAAGCTTCAATTAACGCTTTTGAGTGTTTGCGCTCAACTAGCACGTAATCTGGTGCTATGCAGGTTTGCCCGGCATTTAAAAACTTTGCCCATATCAAACGATCGGCCATCACTTTAAGATTTGCGTCGGCGTCAATAATGCACGGACTCTTGCCACCAAGCTCTAGGGTAACAGGGGTTAGATGTTCACTGGCCGCACGCATCACTATCTTCCCAACGTTTTCACTACCGGTATACATGATGTAGTCAAATCGGAGTTTTAATAGCGCTGTAGTTTCTTCAACACCACCTTCATAAACGGCGATAGCACTGGCATCCATATATTTAGGAATTAAAGTAGCAAGCAGTGTTGATGTTGCCGCAGCAAGTTCTGATGGTTTCAATACAACACAGTTACCAGCGGCTATAGCAGCCACCATAGGACTTAAAACTAGTTGCAATGGATAATTCCATGCTCCCATAATTAACACAGTACCGTATGGCTCTGGACGTATAAAGCTTCGACCAGGTTGCGCTAACATTGGTGTGGAAACGTGTTGCGGTTTGCTCCAAGACTTTAACTGCTTAATAGAATGCTTAATGTCTTTTAATACATATTGATACTCAGAAACGTAAGCTTCAAATTGACACTTGTGAAGATCAGAAGATAGCGCGTCATATATTGCATTTTCGTTTTCCATTAACATTCTTTTTAATGCTAACAATTGCGACTTCCGCCATGACAGAGGTTTTGTTTTACCTTCGTTAAAAGTAGCTTGTAGCGTATCTAAAAATTCCATCGTTTCCCACTTAGTTATCGTTGGCAATGCCCGCAAAATACGGTACTGCGCTGTCCTAATCTTATTTCTTTTAGCTTTTGATCACACTTTACACACGCTTCGCCGCTGCGCCCATAAACTAAAAGTTCTTGCGCAAAATAGCCCGGTTTACCGTCGGTTTGTATAAAGTCTTTAAGCGTTGTACCGCCTTGCTCTATGGCATTCGCCAAAGTCTCTTTAATATGTTGAGTAAGAACTTCGTATCGTTTTTTTGATATCTTCCCTGCCGCCCGATTGGGATGTATACCAGCCTTAAACAAACTTTCGTTGGCATAAATATTACCGACACCAACCACAACATGGTTGTCCATTATAAAGTTCTTCACAGCAACTTGTTTGTTTCTGGATTTTTCGAACAAATGAATATCTGTAAAGTCTTCGGTTAATGGCTCAGGGCCAAGTTTTCCCATTAATTCATGCTCTGTATCTGGCTCCTGCCATAAACAAGCTCCAAAACGACGAGCATCGTTTAATCTAAGTACCGCGCCATTGCCAAATTCAATATCAATATGATCGTGCTTTAATAATGGTACCGACTTATCAACGACTCGCAAATTACCTGACATTCCCAAGTGCAAAATAATACTACCTACTTTGGTATTTAATAACAGGTATTTAGCCCTTCGACTCACTGAGTCAACCACTTGTCCTTCTGCGCTTTTCACATCATCGGGAACAGGCCAACGCAAGTTAGGGTTGCGGATTATCACTTTTGATATTTTTTGGTCGGTAATGTGAGGTGATATACCTAGCCGACTGACTTCTACTTCTGGTAATTCAGGCATCTAAAAGCTCTCTTGGGATAAACTGAGGTAGCATCGAATACTTTAACGCATACCAATTTCCCGTCATTTTGTTTTGTACGTATACGGACTGCTCTTGATGATCGATGACAAATTCAAAAATTAAACCCTCTTCGTTACCCGCTAACCAAACTACAACAGGCAATGAAACCGCGCTGTCTAAAACTAAAGGCACTGACTCAATTTGTTCAAGAGGTTGTTGAACCCATGTTTCTACGTATTCCTCAGGATTGCTGATAGTCGCTGTAGGGATTTTACTCAACACTCGCCAACTCGCCCCTAACCTTTGAATTTCAATGCCACTAAAGTCGATAGCTTGTACTAGCTTAGAGTTTGGCACCAAAGGCTCAACTGCCATTTTTTCTGAGTTTGTAGCAAACATATTACTCGTGTAGTTAAACAGAATAATCATAAATAAACAGGCGAAAATAAGAACGTTGTTCCAGCCTTTTTGAGAAAGACGCATAAGATTGATTCTTCTTTTTAAATAAGATTCTTAAAGATTAGCAACTTATAGGAAGAAAATTAAGGAAAAGCTGTGAATGAGGGATTTGAAGATACAAAAAACCCAGCACTTGGCTGGGTTTTTAAAACTTTTGCAAAAGTTTCAATAGAATCAATTTAAAGCTTACTTAATTTTAGCTTCTTTGAAGATCACGTGCTTACGGATCTTTGGATCAAATTTTTTGATTTCCATCTTTTCAGGCATTAACTTCTTATTTTTATCAGTTGTATAAAAATAACCAGTTCCAGCCGTTGAAACTAAACGAATTTTATCACGCATGATTTAGTTCCTTAAACCTTTTGACCAGCTGCACGCATATCTGCAAGCACTGAATCAATACCATTTTTATCGATGATACGCATACCTTTAGTAGATAAACGTAATTTAACGAAACGCTTCTCACTTTCAACCCAAAAACGGTGAGTTTGTAGGTTAGGCAAGAAACGACGTCGTGTAGCATTGCGAGCGTGTGAACGGTTGTTTCCAACTGTAGGACGCTTGCCAGTTACTTGGCACACTTTTGACATGTCAATTTACTCCAAAACTTAAATTCTGACGCCAATCTAATTAACCCTTACGGCTAATTATTTGCCCGGGCATTTGAAAGGGCGCAATTTATACAGAATTTGACGCTAAAGATCAAGTTAATTCGTGTTCGCACCTCGAAAAACTCGATATTGGTCTTTTTACAATCAAAATCTGGAAAATATAACGTCAGAGTGACTAATTTAGTGGCGCGTATTCTACTTTTTTTTCGGCAACAGTACAAAGAAAAGATCACTTTTACTGGCTTCATTTCAAATTAAATTCACTTCGCCACTTTAACGGTTAATAAAGGCCTAATAAATCAATGACCTTTACCCTTCTTCTCTATGAGCACCCGATCTTACTACTTCAATGATTTCTGTTGTAGATATAGATGGTGTTCGTTCGAAATAATGTACTTTGCAAATATCAGAAAAATGATCAAAGCGACCTTTCCAATCATCTCCCATAACTAATACATCCGCATCAAACATTTTTATGTACTGTCCTTTTAACTCCAAAGACTCTTCAATGAATACAGAATCAACACAACGGAGTGACTCAACAATATGAAGCCGGTCTTCTTGGGAGTAAATCGGATATCGATCTTTCTTTGATTTATTCAGCTCATCAGACGATACACCAACTATTAAATAGTCACCTAAAGATTTTGCTCGTTCTAATATCTTTACATGACCAGCATGAAATACATCAAAGGTGCCAAACGTAATTATTTTTTTCATGAGTTTTCTTCTAGATAATCTGTGACTCTAATGGAGCAATTTCCGTCAATTGCACCCGCTAGTTTCTCAACAACGGCAGCTATTTTATTTGACTTCGCTAAATGCGATGAAAACGACTGTTCAACCTTTTCTAACAACTCTACGTAACTATTTGCCTTTATTGCTACTTCGTTGAAGAATTGGATATCACTATCTAAACGTTGCTTAAACCTAAACTTAAAAACACCTCGATAGCTCCATCTCAATTTATAAAAATCACACCAAACTACCGGCTTATTTAATGCTGCAAACTCAAATATTGCTGATGACGCATCCGATATTAAAACATCTGCTAGCGCCATAAATGGCACCAAATTAAAATCATCTACCGAAGCCAAGTAAATATTATTTGACTTCGACCAGTGCTCTAATAAAAGCCTTTGCTTTTGATATTTACGCTTGGTTAAAGTAAAAAAGTGAGGTTTTACAATAATATTAAAGTCAGAAAACTGATTAGCAAATGACTTATCAAAACACTCTATTGAGCTTGGGTAAAAAGTGGGAGCGTATAAAATAGTTTTTTTTGCAGGGTCTAACCCTAATGACTGCAAATCAATTTCAAATTGCTCGCCATTGACTATGGGATCCAATTTAGCAAAGCCAGTATCTACAAAATTACCATTCGGGTATAAAGACTGTAACCTTGATAACCGATGTTGCCCCTCAACAAACCTTACAGTTGTTTGACTTTCAGACACATCATAATAACAACTTTTTGGTCCAATTCCGTGCTGCATCAGAGCAGATTTGCTATATCGGTGGATATCATCTAGGTCAGCAACCGAGTTTCCAAAAATTATCCAATCAGCTTTTTCAGCTTCATAGAATAATTTTGCACCTTCCCACTTGTGTACATAATGGACAGGAATATCTAAGTCATTTAATACTTTTTTAGCTATTTCATTTAACAGTAAGTCGGCACTTTCATAAAAAAGGTAACTTACTTCAAAGTTTCTCTTTTTTAATTCTGATACAACGGGAATGTATTGTGGCAAATAGTATAAATGCAAAACATCAAAAATTACTTTCATAAGGTACTTTCAGTCGGCTATATATTGCTGAAACATGACGCTCAAAATTTGTAATGTTGTTCCAACTTTGCTCAACCAGATATTCTAACTTCAAGTAATTAAGAAAATTACTTCTGAGTGATTGATTGCACTTCCAATGCGGTAAATTTTGAACTGCTCGTTGCAGCTGTTCTGTTGAGGTGCAATGTAACACTAATCCTTTAATATTCAAAAAAGTGTCACCTAATGTTAATACTTTTTTATTTAACAACAGCGCCTCGATACCAACAGTAGAGTTTATGGTAATCACAGCCTCCGCATTGGAAATCAACTCTTTTGTAACATTGTTATTGGCAAATACAATTTTTGGATTTTTATCATGTAATTTCGTATATGTTCGAGGCCATGACGGGTGCTCTTTTATAACAAATTTAATCGACTCATCCATACTTGGAAGCAAAGCTTCTAACTCTGCATAGAGGGCCTCCATCGACTTAATCCAAGGCGAGTGGCAAATAATTTGAGTGTCGTTCGGGACTTGAAATGGCACAAAAATATATCTTTTTGGCAATGTAATTTCTTGCTCATGAACTTTTCTATTCTTATGCGGTTCTCTAGCTACAAGCTCATTAGAAAGCTCTTGGTCAAGATCGCCTGTGTATTTCCAATTTAAATAAAAATCAGGATCTCTAGGTAAAGAGTTCTTCGCATTTACACCCTGTGGATCTAAAACGGTTGTGTTAGGCAATAATCCATTTTCAAATAGCTGAGTTTTAATACCGCACGCTTTTGCAACCTCGTAAGGTGTTTTGTTTGGCTGTTTCATACCATTCCATAAAATAACGTTTTCAATATCGTTATCTCTAAATAATTTGAAATAGTAACTTGCTCGACAAAATTCTAAATATTTATAAAAACCATTGGTGAGGGCCAATAAAACTTGGTTTTTTGCAAGCCAAACATGCCGAACTTTTTTTCTTTCTACATGAACTTTTACCAGCTCATCCAAATCAAGTTGGGTCACTTTTTTATATTGAGAAAGTCGTGGAAATGAAACTGATTTTAATTTAATTAATTTAGATTCCGGGCCTATCCAATTAACCAGCTTTTGATAGTAGCGATAATGTGAAGAAATACGAGAAATAAACAGGTACTTAATCTTTTTCATGAATTCAAACAACCGATTAAAGTGAGAGGCAATATCTAAGTGTGTAACAATATTGTAGGTTGATGAATGTCGTAAACAAGCTTTTTTTAATTTTTCAATTATAAATAGTTGGTTTTACTATATTATAAGGTCAATTCGTTTTTCATAAAAATATACACTTTGTAATAAGATGGCATCAATGACAACTAAGAATATTGCGATTTTTATCGATAGTTTAGGCGGCGGTGGAGCAGAAAAAGTAATGCTAACACTGGCAAAAGGACTCCAGTCGCAGGGCCATTACGTGCACTTCTTTATTCTAGAACCTAGAGTTGAATATCAAGATGCTAATGTATCTTACAGTGTCCTCTATGAGAACTTGTCCCATCGAAAAAGTACAAATTCGAAACACATAAAACAAACTGCAAAAGACATGCAGACATTAGTAAGCAAAGTATCTCAAGAGCGTGGACCGTTTGATCTTCACTTGGTCAACTTAGACCCATCAAGCCAAGTCATAGATCTATGCTTATTTAAAAATGTATATTACGTTCTGCATAATGCAATGAATCAAGAATTGAAACGCGAGGCAAAATTAGGTCCTTTTAAACTTTATCGGAAATTGAGAGAAAAGCGTGTTTACAATAACAAGCACATCGTTGCCGTAAGTAAAGGCGTTGCAGAGGAAGCTCGCAAAAGTAAATGGATAAAGCCAGCAAGCGTTACAACCATTTATAATCCCACTGATATTACAGATGTTGTTTCTTTATCTCAGCAACAGATACCAGACTTACCAACCGCCCCATACTTGGTTCATGCAGGACGAGTCGTCAAACAAAAACGTCATGATATTTTATTTAAAGCTTTAGTTCAAACAACTGATATTAAGTTAGTACTACTCTGTAAATATGTTGAAAAAGCGAAGAAACTTGCAGCAAAACATGGAGTAGAAGACCGGATAATACTACCTGGCTTTCAAGACAACCCTTATGTTTGGATTAAAAATGCGAAAGCTTTAGTATCAAGTTCAGACTTTGAAGGTTTAGGGATGAACCTGATCGATAGCCTTATATGCGGTACACCTGTTGTGAGCACAGATTGTGACTTTGGTCCCAATGAAATTTTAACCGGTAACCTTGCTGACTTTTTAGTGCCAACCGGCGATCATAAAGCGCTAGCGGATAAGATAAATCAAGTACTGAAGTCACCTCCCACAATAGATATCAATGAAGTGAGTGAAAAATTTGGACTTGAACAAGCAACCCAAAAGTATTTAGCACTCATAAAATAAAACTAGTAATAAGGGGCGTCGTTTATTGTTAATTATTTTGCGACGTTTCTGTGATTCAAAAAGTTAGATCAATCCTCTTTCAGCAAAGCTCACCACTTCTTCATTACCAATAATGAAATGGTCTAGAGTCCTCACGTCAATGAGTAACAGCGCGTCTTTTAATCTTTCCGTTAACCTTATATCCGATTGGCTTGGCTCACTAATGCCTGATGGATGATTGTGCGCAAAAATAACAGCGGCTGTATTGTGTTTAATTACTGTATCTACAACCACTCTTGGGTAAACAGCAGCAGAATCAATCGTGCCCTTAAACAATACCTCGCTTTTAATAACACGATGTTGATTATCCAAGTGCACCAATACAAACTGCTCATAAGGCTCATCTCTTAATAACCTATGTAAATAAATGCGAACCGCCTGTGGCGAATCTAATAATGTATCGCGCTTCATTACCTCACTAAAATATCGATTTGAGAGCTCCAAAACGGCTTGAAGTTGCACAAACTTAGCCTGCCCCATGCCTTTAATTGCAGTAAATTGTTCAACGTTAGCGCTCAGTAATGCATTGAGCGAACCAAATTCATGAAGCGTATGGTTAGCCAAACTAACTGCATCCATTCCCGATATGCCAGTTCTAAAAAATATTGCTAAAAGCTCTGCATCGGATAATGAACTAGCTCCTTGATTGAGTAATTTTTCTCTTGGTCGGTCGGATAACCGCCATTGTTGTATCGACATTTTGCCTCCTTGCCATTGATGTGAGTTTTTTATGGTGAAATGGTTTCAAAACCGATAAAGTAAGCACCTAATTTGAATATAAAATATAGCCTGCTTTAGGTTAACAACCACTCAAAGCGACCGATATATGTCAGAACTGAACCATAAACGCATTTTATTAATTATCAGTGGCGGAATTGCGGCCTATAAAATGCCGGAATATATTCGCCGAATAAAAGAGCGAGGCGCTGAAGTAAAAGTGGTCTTAACTTCTGGCGGTAAAGCTTTTATCACCCCTTTGACCTTGCAGGCAGTTAGTGGCGAACCAGTTGCTGAAGATTTGTTAGACCCAAACGCCGAAGCGGCAATGGGTCATATTGAATTTGCCAAGTGGGCAGACCTAGTTATTGTTGCGCCAGCTTCAGCCGATATGCTGGCAACCATGAGAGCAGGTTTAGCCAATAATTTAGCAAGTACGCTATTACTTGCCACTCCAGCCCCAGTTGTTGTTTGCCCAGCCATGAACCAACAAATGTATGCCCATGCAGCTACCAAAGAAAACTTATCAGTATTGTGCTCTCGTGGAGTCCATATTTGGGGACCCGCTGTTGGTGAGCAAGCTTGTGGAGATGTAGGCGCAGGCCGCATGATTGAGCCAAGTGAAATTGTTGAACGTACTGTTTCAATGTTCAAATCAAATACAAAAATATTAGCTGGTAAAACAATCACTATTACCGCAGGCCCAACGCGCGAGTCAATTGACCCGGTTAGATATATCTCAAATCATTCAAGCGGAAAAATGGGCTTTGCCATTGCTGAAGCTGCTGCAGAGCTAGGCGCAAAAGTAAATCTGATTGCTGGTCCGGTTTCCCTTTCAACACCTAAAGATACGCTTCGTTATGATGTTCAAAGTGCCCGAGAAATGCATAATGCAGCGTTAGAATTAGCACAACAGTCAGATGTTTTTATTGCTTGTGCTGCAGTTGCCGATTATCGACCTGAAATTTGTGCCGACCAAAAAATAAAAAAGAATGATGACGACATGACCGTCACTATGGTGAAAAATCCAGATATCGTTGCTGATGTAGCAGCACTAAATAAAAATAGACCTTTTGTAATCGGTTTTGCGGCCGAAACACAAGAGGTAGAAAAATATGCATTAGGGAAACTTACTAAAAAGAACCTCGATATGATCTGTGCAAATGATGTATCCGTATCTGGTCAAGGGTTTAATTCTGACAACAATGCGTTAAAAGTATACTGGAATGATGGAAGTAAGGACTTACCTCTGAATTCCAAAAAACACCTGTCTTATGATTTATTAGACGTTGTGTTTGAGCAGTTAAATAAAGTTTAATCATTAAATTATCAATGTGCGCCGAGGGGAAGTATGCCTGCAGCTAAAAAGGGTAACCGTAAAGAGCAAATTCTACAATGTCTTGCTGAGATGTTAGAAAGCCACGCGGGGCAAAGGATTACAACAGCTAAACTAGCCGAGAAAGTCGGTGTTTCTGAAGCTGCGTTATATCGACATTTTCCAAGCAAAGCGAGAATGTATGAAGGGTTAATTGAATTTATAGAAAACACTTTATTAAGCCGTATTAACGTTATTTTGGAAAAAGACAAAACAACGGAAGGTCGCATTCAGAATATCATGAAGCTAATTCTTGGTTTCGCAGAAATGAATCGTGGCATTACTGCTATTTTAACTGGTGATGCACTTTTAGGTGAGCATGACCGATTAAGAGAGCGTGTTGTGTCTTTGTTCGAGAAGCTTGAAACACAATTTAAGCAAGTTTTACGAGAGCGTAAACTTCGTGAAGGCAAAAGCTTTCCAATTGACGACGCTGCTTTAGCTAATTTATTGTTAGCTTACACCGAAGGTAAAATGAATCAGTTTGTACGTTCAGGATTCACTCGTAGCCCAATGGACGGGTTCGATACACAGTGGCAAGGCTTAAAGATGTTCTGGTAGGATCCTTCTTATAAGCAATAATAAAAATAAAAAAGCTTATTATGCAGTACTTTTTAAAATTTTCAGGTTACCTGCTAGTACTATTGCTAGCAGGCTTATGGTTAAAACCCCAGGCTACCTTTGATAGCGTGCCGGTAATGGCACATCCATGGGCGTTGAAATCGACGGTATTAAACGAGACTTTAAAGCCACAGAAGCTGCAAAAGTCTACAAATGGTCACTATCAATTTAGTGCCACATCAGAATTGATCAATGTAACACCTAGAATGCTACATTGGTTTTATCAAAATCAAATTCAAAATAAGCTAACCTTTAATGGTCAAAGCTTACCTTGGTTTAAGCTTGCGCAACCTAGAACCCTCAGTAATCTTTTTATTGTCACTTCGCCTGAGCCCCAAAATAACCGCCTTTTACACGGAGTTGTCTTTCAAGAACAATCCAGCTTTGACGATGAGCAATGGCAAATGCGATATAAAATTCGCTCCTTTGGCGACGAAGGCCTAACGCTTGACGTTCTCCATGCTGGTTACGCCATTGGAAGTATAGAATACAAATATACTGCGAATAAAAATGGCACCTCTATACAAATAAACGGTAGTATGGGCATGAACGTACCAATAATAGGTGATTTTGCTAATTTCTATTTGTTTAACAAGGTGTATCCATCAAGGCTTTTAGACGACTGGTTTAAGAGTACACTAGAATCATACGGACATATGGATCAGTTAATTCCAATTTTATATTCGCAAAAACACAAAGCATCTTATTCTATTAATTCATAGTTTTTTAAAGACGGAGTTTTAATGAAAAAACTAATATTTTACATAGTGTTGTTAATGACTTTTGCGGTCAATGCCGACCCATCTGCTATTCCTTCAAGTGGTGTTATCAAACGCTTTGAAGATTTTCATTCTGAATTTATATCAAGCCGAACTATTGATGTTTGGCTACCTGAAGATTATTCATACGACCAAAAATATGACGTTTTGTACATGCACGACGGCAACATGTTATTTGATTCATCTGACACTTGGAATAACCAAGAATGGAAAGTGGATGAAGCGGCAGCTAAGCTGATGAAGGAAGGAAAAGTTAGACCTTTTATTGTGGTTGGCATTTGGAACGCGGGTAAAAAACGTTACCCAGAGTACTTCCCTGAGAAGGTATACCGAGAGCTTTCCCTTTTAGACAGAACAATTATAAAAACTAGGCTGGCATTTCAGTCAAAGTCCTTTGCGCCTATTGGTGACTTCTTTTACGGCGATAATTACGTTCGTTTTTTAGCTAATGAAGTCGTGCCATTCATTGAGAAAAACTTTAATGTTCATTCTGGACCAGCACATCGTTTTGTTGGCGGCTCTAGCATGGGCGGCTTAATGTCATGGTATGCATTACTAGAAAGACCTGATGTGTTTGGCGGAGCGATTGCTATGTCAACACATTGGCCTGGTATGTACGATGTGGACAATCCGTTTCCAAAAGGTTTTGAAAACTACATACGAAAAAATATAAACAAGTTAGATGGCCATAAAGTGTATTTTGACTTGGGTGATCAAACTTTAGACGCGGTTTATCCTCCGTTGCAAAAGCGTATCGATGCAATCTTTGCTGCATCCTATCCAAATGATTTATGGAAGACAGAGTTTTTCCCGGGCCACAAACATGACGAAGTATCATGGGCGAGTAGAATCCACCTGCCACTGATGTTTATGTTTGGTAACGAGGAACAAGAGTGAAACGTCAATACCGACAGTCAACCCATAAGGAATATGTAGGGGACAAATACGGAAACCTCTATTATAACAAGCTAAAGTATTTTGAGTTTCACTCTTACCCTGGTATTGAATTCCACAAGATGTGGTGTATTTGTGTCATTTTATTACTGTTATTCAAACTCGATAACTTATTTGCGCTAAGCGCTGCATCGGGTATTGGTGGAGTTTACGTACTGTACTTAATGATGGTAACTTTGTATTTACTGATAAAAAAAATATCACGTAATAAAGGTTATTTTTTATACCCTACTTTTATGATCAACTTTTTTAAAAAGCGCCGTAAAAGCATGGAGTCTGCGACCCATGTTGCTTAAGCTTTAAATAGCTTCATTACCAATATCAATAACGACAAGCTTAAAGCTTGTCGTTTTGCATTTTCCATAAATGGTAATAACGCCCTTCAGCTTCTAGTAATGTTTTATGGTTTCCCACTTCAACCACTCTGCCCTGCTCCATTACAACAATTTGATCAGCATCAACAATGGTTGATAAGCGATGCGCAATCACCAAAGATGTATGACCTTCTGCAATCTCTCTCAACGACTTTAATATTGCTTGCTCCGAGCCTGAATCTAGCGACGAAGTAGCTTCGTCAAATACCAAAATTGAGGGCGCTTTTAATAAAACTCTAGCAATGGCTACTCGCTGTTTTTCACCGCCAGACAGCTTTAATCCGCGCTCACCTACTTTTGAGTCTTTACCGTCAGGTAAGGAATTAACAAAGTCGTTTAAATGCGCCATTTTTATGGCCTTCCACACTTCGTCATCGGTTGCAGTTGGTTTACCATAACGAATGTTCTCAAAAATAGTATCGTTAAATAACACAGTATCCTGCGGCACAATTCCTATATTTTCTCTAAGTGATGTTTGAGTCACGGTTTTTGTATCTTGACCGTCAATGAAGATTTGGCCGTTATTTACATCGTAAAAACGAAACAAGACTTTAACCAAAGTAGACTTGCCCGCGCCGCTGGAACCAACAACCGCTACTTTTTGCTTTGGATGAATTGTGAAGCTGACGTTTTGTAAAATAGGTCGCTCTTTGTTGTAGGCAAAGTCTACATTTCTAAATTCAATGCTTGGCTGTTTAATGGTTAAATCAGTGGCGTCTTGGTTATCAGTGATTTGCTCTTTTCGCTCTAACAACAAAAACATTTTTTCAATATTGGCGAGTGACCCTTTGATTTCTCTGTACACAAAGCCAAGAAAGTTAAGAGGCATAAACAGTTGCATCATAAAGGCATTGATTAATACAAAGTCACCAATCGTCATGCTTTTATCCACTACACCTTGAGCAGCTAACATCAACATACAAGTCATAGCAGTTGCAACAATGAGCGCTTGCCCGCTGTTTAGTCCAAATAAGGTTAAGCGGTTACTTCGTCTTGCAGATTCCCACTTTTCTAAATCTTCGTCATAACGATTTGCTTCATACTTTTCATTGTTAAAATATTTAACTGTTTCGTAATTTAATAGACTATCAATGGCTCTGGTATTACTTTGTGAGTCAGCTTCATTAGCGGCTCTAATGTAGCGAGTACGCCATTCTGTTGCGTAAGCGGTAAAGCCAATATATAAAACGATGGCCGATAACGTAATGACCGCAAAGTCCCAGCCGTATTTAGTAAAGAAAATACCGACAACAAAAAGAATTTCTAATAAAATTGGAACAATGTTAAAGACCATAAATCGCATCAAAAAGCTGATACCACTGATGCCCCGCTCCATGTCTCGAGATAGGCCACCCGTTTGACGATTTAAGTGAAAATCTAACTCTAGTTTATGTAAGTGATTAAAAACTTTAAGCCCCACTTTACGCATAGCGCGTTCTGTAACTCGCCCAAACAAAGTATCTCTGACTTCACCTAAAATGACATTTAAAAAGCGTATGGCTCCGTATGCAACAACTAAAGCAACTGGCACGGCAAGAATGGCTAACGCAGGCTCTACTGAGTCTTTCGCATTTAACGTATCCACTAAGTTTTTTAATACAAAAGGCAAACCAACGCTGGCAACTTTAGCTAGCACTAAACAAGATAATGCAAGAAATACCCTAACCTTATGCTCCAACAGGTATGGCACTAGCGCAGTAAGGCTTCGCCAACTAAACTCAGCATTAGGTTGGTCTGTCACGTTTCGCATTTTTCTCACAATTAGCCCTATTTTGTTTGATGTGTATTAAAGTGTTGTCCGTTTATCGGTAAGTATATATTGGCAATTTTTAATTGCCGTGGGAGAATAACAACACAATTGAATTCATTAGTTTATTTATTGCTTTGCAAAGTTTAAGTGCACAAATTTATTTAGAAACCAAACAACTCACTTGTATTAAACAAGACCGTATATTGTTTGAAGATCTAAACGTTCAGTTTCGCCGTGGAGATATTATCCAAGTGGCGGGGCCTAACGGTGCCGGAAAAACAAGCTTACTTAGAATTTTAGCTGGATTAGCTCAGCCTTACGAAGGCACTATTGAGTTTGATCAGAATAATATAAATGAACAACTTGAACTATACCGACAAAATCTACTTTATTTAGGCCACTTATCTGGTGTTAAAAGTGAATTAACCGCCCAGGAAAACCTAGAGTTTCAACTATCTCTGCATGGCTATGGTAACAGCGACGCTGAAGCATTGTTAGCAGATGTTGGTTTACTGGCGTTTGAACAATCATTAGCTGGCCAATTAAGTGCTGGCCAGAATAGGCGTATCGCACTGGCTCAGTTGTGGCAAAGCAAAGCCAAAATTTGGATTTTAGACGAACCCTTTACCGCAATCGATGCAAAAGGGGTTGAAGCTATTGAGCAAAAAATACTAGAACATGCCAATAATGGCGGTTGCGTTATATTGACGACTCACCAAGAATTAAATCTTCCGAGTAACAGAGTGTCACGCCTAGAATTGGATTATCGGTTTTAATATGGAACAAGGTAACGTACTTTCATACTTCAACTTATTTAAGTTGGTATTAAGCCGAGATTTAAAAATTGCGCTTCGTCACCGTGACGATGTGCTTAATCCATTGCTATTTTTTATCATTATCATCACCTTATTTCCGCTTGGAATAGGTCCAGAGCCACAAACCTTAGCAAAAATAGCACCTGGTATTATTTGGGTATCGGCACTTTTAGCGACCTTGTTATCGTTAGACAGAATGTTCAAATCTGATTATCAAGACGGCGCGCTTGAGCAACTTTTATTGAGCCCTTACCCTAGTTTTATTTGGGTCCTCGCAAAAGTTATTGCCCATTGGATTTTAACTGGTATTCCGTTGATCATAATTGCGCCTGTCCTTGCGGCTATGCTTAATTTACCGGCTGAGAGTTTTTTAGCGACTTTTTGGACCCTTTTATTAGGTACTCCCGTACTAAGCTTTATTGGTGCAATTGGTGCGGCATTAACGGTAGGATTAAAAAAAGGCGGTGTTTTATTGAGCTTGATCATTCTACCTCTCTATATTCCTGTACTAATATTCGCCACCAGTGCAATTGACGCAGCGTCATATGGTTTACCCTATGGTGGTCAACTTGCTATTATTGGAGCATTACTAGTGGGTGCATTAACATTAACCCCTTTTGCAATTACATCAGCTTTAAAAGTGAGTACGAATTAAATGTGGAAATGGTTACATCCATACGCAAACCCTGAAACAACTTACCACCTGAGTGACCGAGTTATTCCTTGGTTTGGCTGGTTAAGTGGCTCTTTACTAACAATAGGTTTAGTTTGGGCACTGCTGTTTGCGCCAGCTGACTATCAACAAGGTGACAGTTTCAGAATTTTTTATCTGCATGTGCCAGCAGCAAGTTTATCCATGGGTATTTATTTAGGTATGGCCATCGCTGCACTATGTGGCATGGTTTGGCAATTAAAGCTATCAGATGCTGCCGTTGCCGCTCTAGCACCTGTTGGCGCAGTATTTACAGCTATCGCATTGTTTACCGGCGCTGCATGGGGAAAACCTATGTGGGGCACTTGGTGGGTCTGGGATGCACGTTTAACCTCTGAGTTGGTGTTACTGTTTTTATATCTTGGCGTTATCGCGATAAACAACGCCTTTGAGGACAAACAAATGGCAGGTAAAGCGGCATCAATTATTGCTTTAGTTGGCGTCATTAATCTGCCTATTATTAAATATTCAGTGGAGTGGTGGAATACCCTTCACCAAGGCGCAACAGTAAGTAAATTGGGCAAGCCCGCCATGAGCTTGGAAATGTTTTGGCCATTTGTAGTTTGCTTTCTCGGGTTTGCATTTTTTGTCGCTACGGTTACCTGTATACGATTTAAAACGGAAATTTTACTTCGTAATAGCAGTCGCCCTTGGGTAAAAAACTTAATGCTTGAGCAAGCTGAGTAGGAGTCATTATGCAATTTGATAGTATCACCGCATTTTTAGATATGGGCGGGTATGGCTTTTTTGTTTGGTTGTCTTTTGGTTTTGGGTTTATTGCTTTGTTGATATTAGTATTACAAAGTAAGTCCGCACTAAAGCGCGCAAAGAGTGACATAGCAAAGCGCATTGTTACCGAACAAAAGCAAAAGCTGGCTGCTCAACAACAGAATAATCATCGTTAGAATTTAAAAGGTAGTAAAAAGAAATGAATCCTCGCAGGAAAAAAAGACTCACTATAGTTATCACATTGCTTATCGGCTTTAGTGCAATTGCTGGTTTGGTTCTTTATGCGTTGAGCCAGAATATTGATTTATTTTACAAACCGTCTGAAATACATTTTGGCAAAGTAGAAACCGGTATTAAACCAGAAGCCGGACAACGTTTAAGAATTGGTGGCATTGTTGTACCTGGTTCAGTAAAGCGTGACCCTACTAGCCTGAAAGTTAGTTTTGACCTTGTAGACATGGCGACACCATTAGTTTTTAATGACACGGACCCAACGGTTACCGTGACTTACAGTGGCATTCTTCCGGACCTATTTAGAGAAGAGCAAGGCATTGTAGCCAATGGAACTTTGCAATCAAACGGCAGCGTTTTAGCAAGTGAAGTATTAGCTAAGCATGACGAAAATTATATGCCTAAGGAAATTTCTGACCAATCAATAACTAAAGAAAAGTACCAATACTAGTAATAGAATGGTACAAGTGTTTTAAGGCACTGAAAAATATTTAAAATATAAAATAATAACAATAAATAATAAGAAGAAATGATGGATTTTGGAGGTCTGGGATGATTACCGTGGCATTGTGGTTTTTGGCCACATTACTGGTTGTTGCCATCGTATTTATTGCGATAATTATCTATTCTCGCTACCAAGAGTTGAAACTGAAAGAGCTTAAGCAAAAGCGAATTGCTCACAACTGCAGGATTAGGCAGCGTGAGTTTAGAGATCTTCTTCAAACCATACAAAAAGAAGGCTGGCTAAACCCGCAACAAAAGCAGCCATTTATTATGCTTGCCAATAACTATTTTGTTTTTCAAACCGTAAATGAAATAAATTGCAGTCATTTTTACGAGTTGATGAACAAACTTGATAGTGCGATCAATAAGCTAAAAGCAGCACCATTTACTGTCAAAGAGGACCTTATTGAGGCATTAAATAATGTTGCACAGCGCCTTCCTAAAGTGCCTACACAATATAACGCGCAGTTTTATTCCGACCATGCTCCTAAAATTGTAGACAACCTAAATGACAAAATTGACTACACAATTAAAATGCATGTAGAAGCAGAATTAACCAAAGATAGCTCTGACCCTTCAGAGACTTTAAATACGGATATTAGTGATAGCGGTTCTATGGAAGAACTAGAGGCCGATGCCTTTGACGATTACACAAAGCGCGCATTAGAATCACATACTCAACGATCTCTTTCTAATGAAAACTAACCTATACTCAGATTTAATTTTTACGCTAGGCATTACTAATGACAGATAAAAAATACATTACCTCCCAAGAATTATTAGTTGATTCTTTTAAACTAGCACACCAAGTGTATGAAGATGGTTTTCGCCCTGACTTCATTATTGGTATTTGGCGCGGCGGTGCCCCAATAGGTATCGCAGTTCAAGAGTTTTTTGACTTTAAAGAGGTTGAAACAGACCATATTGCCGTCCGTACATCCTCTTACTATGGCATTGGTAAGCAATCTAAAGAAATAAAAGTACATGGTTTGCACTATCTAATTGAAAATGCGAACGCTAGCGACAGTTTGCTTATTGTAGATGATGTATTTGATACCGGCAGAAGTATTGAAGCATTGATAAAGCAAATCAAAAGCCTGTCTAGGCTTAATACACCGTCGGATATTAGAATTGCGTGCCCTTGGTACAAACCAACAAATTCTAAAGTGGATATTGTCCCTGACTACTTTGTTCAAGAAAGTGACGAGTGGCTTGTATTTCCACATGAGCTCTCTGGCTTAACGCAAGAAGAGTTGCAGTCGGGTAAAAGTGACCTAGCGGAAATTACACACCTATTTACAAAAGAGTAAATACGATAGATTACTGTTCAGCAACTAGATATAAGTAGAGTTGCTGAACAGTCGTTATGATTCGTTTAAAACAACTATTTTTTTTAACAATTATTTTTAATAACAACGATTCTTCTAAAACTTATTCGTCTCGAACCACAATCACTCTGTCACCTTTAAACGTAGCCGCATTAATAATTGACCACAAGTGGATAAGTCCGCCAATAATTGCTGGTACAACTAACCAAAACAACGCATAACCACCGAACACTAGCATTGCTGTCACGATAGCAGCTAAAATTCGACCTTGAACTAAAAAACCTAAGCCTGGAAAAAAGACATTGCACAAAGCGGCAATAACGTTCCCAGCAGAACCTTGTTGTGACATAACCAATACTCCTTGATGCTATTTAATGTTGACTGGTAGTGTAACTTTAGCCGTCAAACCACCTTCTTTTCTGTTAATTAAGACAATGTTACCGTTGTGCATATCTATTATCTTTTTAATAATAGCTAAGCCTAAACCACTTCCTTCCACGCCTCGAGCTGAGTCGCCTTGGGTGAAAGGTTCAAACAAGCGTTTCATATCTTGCTCTGGTATGCCCGGCCCTTTATCAGAAACTTCAAAGCTTATATGCTGCTTATCTTTTTCTAAATAAGAACTGACGACTATTTCGTCAGATGAATACCGTAACGCATTTTCCACTAAATTAGAAATGGCACGTTTAATTGCCACCGGCCTGATGGTGATTGCTGGCAGGCTATCATCTAGCTTCAATTCAAAACTTCGTGGCCTGTTGACCTCTTCCGCTTCAACAACGTCAGAGATTAAACAGTTAATTTGATAAAACTCCAACTCTTCCATTTTATGATGGCGAATATATTCCATGAACTGATCAATAATTGCGTTCATGTCTTCGATATCTTTGATAATGCCTTCTCGAAGAAATTGCTCGGTTTGCGACATCATCTCTGTTGCCAGGCGAATTCGAGTTAATGGCGTTCTCAAGTCATGAGATACACCTGCCATTAAAAAGCTTCTGTCTTTTTCCAACTGCTGAATACCGCTAGACATATGGTTAAAGGCTTGTGTTACCGCCACGACTTCTTCTGAGCCTTGTGCTTTTATTTCCGGTGGAAACTCACCTTTACCAACCTGTTCGGCCGCTTGTTTTAAGGATTGCATAGGGCGATTTAAGTGACGCGCAAATAACCAACCACCAGCAACACTGAGCACACCTATTGCAATCAGGTAAATGAGTAGTGGTGATAAATCTTTCTTTTGAAAACCGTCTAAGGGAACTTTGACCCAAATATGAGGAGCCTGAGGTGGTCTTATCCAAACATAAAACATATCCCCTTGGGATATTCTAACTTCCGCAGGACCACCAAGTTGTTCGGACATTTGTGAAGAAAAGTGTTGATAATACTCCGCGTCATTGAGGCCATTCTCAATAGCCTGACGCTCATTTAGAATATTGATATCGGTGGCTTCTAAGTATTTTTTAGATAAGTCTGCACTAATAATGAATTCACGGTCATCAGCAATAAACAGCACTTTAATTTGTTTAGCCAGTAAATTATTTATTTGCTGATAGCTAGGTTTAATGACATATAACGCAACGCTGTAATACGACACCACTTGGTTTACTAATAGTACAAAGCCTAAAAGAAAAACCGTTTGGCCAAATGCGCTGCGCGGTAACAATCTCATTTAAGCCCCTTTAAAAATAACACTAACCTTTGCCATCCGGTATGAAAACGTAACCCACACCCCAAACTGTTTGAATATAACGAGGTTTAGTATGATCTTCTTCAATCATCTTTCTAAGCCTACTCACCTGTACGTCAATACTACGTTCAAGCGCTGAGTAATCTCGACCTCTAGCCATGTTCATTAACTTGTCTCGCGACAGAGGTTCACGGGCGTGATTAATTAAGGCTTTTAATACCGCAAACTCACCACTGGTTAATGGCATGATTTTATCGCCACTACGCATCTCGCGAGTTGCTAAGTTTAAGGTAAAGTCACCAAAGCTTACTTCTTCTTCTTCCGTAGACGGAGCACCTGGCAGCTCTTTGGATTTACGACGTAGTATTGCTTTAATTCTTGCTAATAACTCTCTTGGGTTAAATGGCTTTGGTAAATAATCATCGGCGCCGAGTTCTAAGCCAATAATACGGTCAACTTCATCACCTTTAGCCGTTAACATCACAATTGGAATTTCATTTTCGTTTTGGCGTAAACGGCGACAAATAGACAAGCCATCTTCACCAGGCAACATTAGGTCTAACACCAATAAATGGAAATTTTCACGTTCTAGTAGTCTATCCATTTGCTCGCTATTCGCTGCACTTCTTACGATAAAACCTTGTTCCAGTAAGTAGCGCTCTAATAAGCTGCGCAGACGCATGTCGTCATCTACTACTAATATTTTTGTCGTTTCCTGTTCCATTTCAAATCCTATGTGCCTATAACAAGTCCGAATATAAAGTAAAATGCATGGATTGCCAAAGCACCAAGCCAACTTGGTTGTTACAAAGTTTGTCAGTTGTGTATAAAACGTACCAAAAACCGTTTGTTGTAGCCTTGATTTAAATAATCTTGCTACAATGATCAACTAATCGAAACTAACTTGAACTCTATGAATACAAACTTAGTTACTCGCGAAGGATACCTTGCGCTGCAAGCCGAATTGGATACGTTATGGCGGGTAACCCGACCGGAAGTCACCAAAAAAGTTACTTGGGCAGCGAGCCTTGGTGACCGCTCAGAAAATGCAGATTACAAAGAAAACAAGCGATTGCTTAGGCAAATAGATCGACGCATCCGTTTTTTAAGAAAACGACTTGAAGACCTTCAAATTGTTGATTATTCACCTCAGCAAGAAGGCAAAGTGTTTTTTGGCGCATTAGTTGAAATCGAAAACGAACAAGAAGAGCTTTTAACTTTCAGAATTGTTGGCCCTGACGAAATATATGGCCGCAAGGATTACATCTCCATTGACTCTCCAATGGCACGCGCGTGTCTAAAACGATCGGTAGATGATGAGTTTGAAGTGAACACCCCAAGCGGCAAGAAAGTATGGATTATCAATACTATCGCATACCCTGCCAAACCAAATTAAATGAAGTTGTTGGAATAAAATTTTTATGACTGTAGTTAACACCCAGATTATCAATCAAATTTCAGAAGAACTAGCCGTTAAATCAGAACAAGTTGCGGCCGCAGTAGCCTTGCTTGATGAAGGTTCCACTGTTCCCTTTATTGCTCGTTATCGTAAAGAGAAAACCGGCGGACTAGACGACACTCAACTTCGTAACTTAGACAGTCGATTAAGCTATCTAAGAGAACTTGAAGACCGACGTGCCGTTATAATTAAAAGTATTACTGAACAAGACAAGTTAACTCCAGAATTAAAAACTAAATTATTAGCCGCCGATAACAAAACTCGCTTAGAAGACCTATACCTACCTTACAAACCAAAGCGTCGTACAAAAGGTGAAATTGCCAAAGAACAAGGTCTAGAACCACTGGCCAATGACCTGTTTAATAACCCAATGCTTAACCCTGAAGCAGAAGCGACTAAGTACTTTAACGACACTATTACCGATGAGAAAGCGGCACTAGACGGCGCTAAGTTCATTTTGATGGAGCGTATTGCGGAAGAAGCAGACTTACTGAATAAGATTCGTCGTACCGTACGTAAAAATGGCCACCTTGAAAGTAAAGTTATTGCGGGCAAAGAAAAAGAAGGCGCAAAGTTTCAAGACTACTTTGAACATTCAGAGCTCGCCACTAAAGTGCCATCGCACCGCTTATTGGCAATGTTAAGAGGTCGTAATGAAGGCGTATTACAACTAACACTAAACGCAGACCCAGGTGCGGAAGCGCCAGTTCGTGAGTCACATTGTGAAGCCATTATTGCTCACCACTTTGATTTAAACTTTAATCAAAAACCAGCGGATAAATGGTTAAAAACCGTTGTTCAGTGGGCTTGGAAAATAAAAATCTCTTTGTCTGTAGAAAATGAATTAATGACCGAACTACGCGAAAAGGCAGAAGTAGAAGCCATTCGTGTATTTGCTAAAAACCTAAGTGATTTATTAATGGCGGCGCCTGCTGGTGCCAAAACGACCATTGGTATTGACCCTGGATTTAGAACCGGCTGTAAAATTGCCGTTGTTGATAAGACAGGTAAACTTTTAGATACCGCGACCATTTTCCCACATGAGCCTCAAAACCATTGGGACAAGTCTATACGTACTATTGAGCATTTAGCTCGTACGCACAAAGCTGAATTGATTGCTATTGGCAACGGCACAGCTTCAAGAGAGACAGATAAACTGGCCGCTGAGGTTATTAAGAAAGCCAATGAGCTGAACTTAACTAAAATCATGGTTAGCGAAGCGGGTGCATCAGTATATTCAGCGAGTGAATTTGCTGCCAATGAATTCCCAGACTTAGACGTATCTATTCGTGGCGCGGTATCTATCGCTCGCCGTTTACAAGACCCTCTAGCAGAGCTAGTTAAAGTAGAGCCTAAGTCTATTGGTGTTGGCCAATATCAACACGATGTTAGTCAAAATTTATTATCAAAAAGCTTAGAAGCAGTAGTAGAAGACTGTGTTAATGCCGTAGGCGTAGATTTGAACACTGCATCAGTGCCACTGCTTACGCGAGTTTCTGGTCTAAACAAAACACTTGCTAATAACATTGTTAAATTCCGAGACGAACATGGTCGCTTTAATAACCGTAAAGAACTCAAAAAAGTGGAGCGCCTAGGGCCAAAGGCTTTTGAGCAATGTGCTGGTTTCTTAAAAATAGCGAATGGCGATAACCCATTAGACGCTTCATCGGTTCACCCTGAGGCTTACCCTGTCGTTAAAAATATAATAGAAACCCATAACCGTGCCGTTGATGATATCATTGCAAACCACGCCTTCTTAACGTCTTTAAATGCAAACGACTATATAAACGATTCTTTTGGTTTATTGACCATTAAAGACATTGTAAAAGAACTTGAAAAGCCTGGCCGAGATCCTCGACCTGAATTTAAGACGGCAACCTTTAAGGAAGGCGTTGAGAAAGTTAGTGACTTACAGCCTAGTATGATTTTAGAAGGTGTGATCACTAACGTTACTAATTTTGGAGCCTTTGTAGATATAGGTGTTCACCAAGATGGTCTTGTGCATATTTCATCACTTACAGATAAGTTTGTTACTGATCCGTCAGAAGTTGTAAAAGCAGGCGATATTGTAAAAGTAAAAGTGTTGGAAGTTGACGTCAACAGAAAGCGAATTAGCTTAACGATGCGTTTAGAGGAACAACCTAAACCAGCAAACGCCAATAAAAAATCGCCAACTGAAAATAGAGCTCAACAGAAAAAAGCACCGGCGCAAAAGCTGAATAAACAAAACAATGGGGCATTTGGTGGCATGGTTAACAGTGCTTTTGCTGACGCCTTTGCGAATGCCAAAAAAAAGTAATTCACAAATAGATAATAGTTAGACAAAATATTAACAATTAGTTATTCGCTAAGCGCTCATCTTACTGATAAATGCGCTCTGATAATAAAATAAAAAGTGGAGTCAGTATGTTTTCAATTGGATTTTCGTTGACGCGTTCAATTACCGTCAATCGACCTGTTAGTGAAGTGATGGCAATTGTTGGCGATTTTAACCAGTGGAATGCCTGGTCTCCGTGGATCATTCAAGAGCCTAGCTGTCCAGTTACCGTTACTGGCGAGCCTAGCAAAGAGAACCACAAACAGCACTGGGATGGCGAGCGAATTGGTTCAGGCCAAATGATATTAACTGAGGTTATTGCAGATAAACAACTAAGTTATGACCTCGAGTTTTTCAAACCTTGGAAAAGCAAATCCAAAACTCAATTCACCTTTGAAGCTATCACTACGGAAAGCGGAGAAGAAGCAACAAAAGTGAACTGGTTAATGCAAGGCAGCTTGCCATTCTTCTTATTCTTTATGAAAAAGATGATGATCGCATTTATAAGCTTTGACTACGATCGTGGCCTTAATATGCTCCAAGAGTATATTGAAAGCGGTAGCGTGCAGTCTTCGGTAGAAGTACAGGGCATTAAAAAGCAGAAAGGCTTTCATTATGTTGGCTTTAGGCACAAGTGCAACATTGAAGACATTAAACAAGTCATGGGACCTTGCTTTCAGCAGTTGATTGACGAAAAGGTTCCGTTGCCAGACATGATGGTGACTATTTCCCACAAGTTCGACTTTGTTACTGGCGAATGTGAATTAACCGGTGCCTTTGCTTATTTTAATAAACCAAGCTTTGATGTGCCTACCAATATGGTATTTGGCGAAATTCCAGAACATGACGGTTTGCAAGTTGATCATACTGGTAGTTACAACTATTTGTCTAACGGCTGGGCAACCGCAAAAGGTTATCAGCAGTACGCTAAGTTAAAATCTTTAAAGGGTGTAGCAGACTATGAAGTTTATAGAAACTCGCCTAAAAGTGTAGCGGAAGAAGAATTGCTTACTAGTATTATTTTGCCTGTAAAAAGCTAAATATACTGTTTTAAAAGAGCCAAATAATTATTGCCTTTAATTAACTTGGCTCTTTTATGTTCCACAGAAACTCTGAGGTTTGTTTAAACGCTAACTGATAGCGGTTGCTTTACCTTCATCAATGGCCGACGCTAACTCATTCACAATTTCATTAAAATGAATCATCTGGGTATCATCAAGATCACCAACATGTAACGCGTTTATCGTACTTGATGCTAGCTCTTTCTGTGAGTCATCTAAACCTTCACTACGATGAATAGCAACTAATACCTTTAAGAGGCTCAGCGCCACTTTTACATTTCGAGGTGTAAGCTGAAGTGCTTGCTCAAGTGAGCGCAATGCAGGCGTCATTTTTTTCTTCTTAAAAAACTCCACTGCCATGCTATTGAGCTGTTTTGGAGTAAAATGAATTTCTGACTTTTCTTTTGCTTCCTGCTCAACAAATTTACTGGTTACTGCACCCGCTAGTGAATCACAAGCTATCTGCTTTTTAACCGCCTCTAATAAATCTAAGGCTTCTTCTCTCATACCTACTTCATGGAACACTTTTACTTTGTCTAAGTTGTCTTCCAATGAATTGTTTGGACGTAATGAAACCTGCAGCTCCACCAGACGTTCTGCTTTGGACTTCTCTTCCCTTGCAGTCAACACTCTTGCTCGCACTATAACAAGTTGCTCTTTAAAGTGGCTTATATCATCGTAGTCGGCTTCAAGCTCAGCAATATACTTATCTACTCGGCTTAACAGTTCAAATGACTCAGCAGCGTCTACAGACAATGCTAAGTCAATGCAAGAACGCATAACATTCAATAATAGCTCAGGAGAGTCGTGAATAGACTTTTTGGCATGTTTAGCCATCATCACGGTAGCATTATATTGCTCGCGCTGATCATGATTTAACCTTGCTAAATCCCATACCTTTTTGTTTCGTGCAATATTACGAGGTGCGAGTGCTGCGGCTTTTTTAATGGTTTCGTATGCTTGTACAAAATCTTCATTTTCAACATAAAACTGAGCTAATAAGTCGTAAGTGGCAAAACGGGTTTCCACTTTCGTAGTTAAATTTTCCAGCAGTTTTTTAATTTCTTCAATTTTGTTTTGTTTTAATAGAGCGCTTACAAAACCAAGGTACATCCAAGAGTTTTTGCTATGCTGTAAAAGCTCTCTGAAGTATTCCTCAGCGTCATTATATTCCATTAAAGACAACAAGCATTCGCCTTTAATGCGCATGAGTTGCATGTGATATTTTTTTAAGTCTTTATTTAGTAAGTGGCGTTCTATGTAGTAAATAGCTTTGCCAAAATCACGATTATCTATACATTCAAACACGTTAAATAACTTGCGCTTAACCGCAATCGCATAGGAAAGACGTTTTATTACGTGGCCTGTGTTTAATGGTTTTACCCAAAAGTCATCGGGTTGAAGTTCAGAAATACTGTTAACTAATGTTTCATCTGTTTCAGAGCTTAAAAATATAAGGATTGTACTTTTTGAGACATACCCTTTAAATTTCATTTCTTCTAATATGTGAAAACCATCTTTATCGCTTTTTACATTAAAAGCACAAATAACCACGTCAAATCGAGTTTGAGCGCATAACCTAAGCCCATAATAAGCGTTTTCCGCACACATGACATTTCGTATTTCTAGGTCATAAAGCGCTCGCTTTAATAAATCATGCACTAGTAAATTGTCATCAATTATTAATACGTTAAGCTCTTCAATCGATTTTAATCCTTCAAACTCCATCTACTTCTGGGTCTCCGTTCGGGTATTCGTTACTTTATAAGACTGATTATTATAGTTCCTAAATTAGCAAACATATTAATCTTATTTGTTATTTGGCTTTTTTTTAGCTCTAGGGTGAGCACTGTCATAAACCGACGCTAAGTGCTGATAATCTAAATGCGTATATATTTGCGTTGTAGACAAATTTTCGTGTCCCAGCAACTCTTGCACTGCTCTTAAGTCGCCACTAGATTCTAACATATGGCTGGCAAAGGAGTGTCGTAATTTATGAGGGTGGACGATATTATGGATCCCTTGTTGCTTGGCCCAGTGCTTCAATCGCTGATCAATTTGTCTTACCGATATTGAATTTCCTAGCTGACTTAAGAACAACGCATCCAATTGATATTTATTAAATTCAATACGAACTGACAGCCAATCAGACAAGGCTTTAATCGCCATTCGGCCTATCGGCAATACACGTTCTTTTTTTCCCTTACCTAATACTCTCACTTGCTTTTCTGCTAGGTCGATATTGCCAATCGTTAACGTTGCTAATTCAGAGAGTCGTAAACCACTGCTATAAAAAAGCTCTAACATGGCTTTGTCTCTATATTCAATGGTGGTCTCAGGTACAAAAGACAGCAAAACGTCCATTTCATCTACTGCGAGATTTTTAGGTAAGGCTCTACCCGCTTTAGGTGCCATAAGTAATTCGCTGGGATCGTTTTTAACTAACTGCTTTTGCAATAGATATTTGAATAAACCTTTCGATGCGGAAATCTTTGCTTGAATTGATGAAGGCTTTAATTGCTCCTTCCTAAAGACCATTAGCCAGCCTTTTAAATCATCAGGCTTTACCTGTACCCATGAGTTTATCTGGTTTTCTAGTAGGTGCTTACACAAATGACAAAGTGTTCGAGTGTATGAGGCAAGGGTATGCTGAGAATAACCTCGCTCATTTTTAAGGTAGTTGAGATAACGCTGAAGAGGAACACCCAGCGACACAGGATATTCTTCCAATTCAAAAGGCATGGTTTTAACGAACTAAATGAACAAAATGACGGCTTAACAAACGCGCTAATTCTCGAATAAAGAAAGTATCCATTTGTGGTTGAAAGTGGTCGGCATCTTTGGCGCCAAAGGCTGCGATTCCAAAAATTTCTTCGGTATCTTCAGACTCATGAACCACTTCAATTAAGGCAATGGAATGCGCTTTTTCATCAAAAACCACTTCCATTAATTCTTGAGAAACTCGGCCTAAATAAGTACCTCTGTCACCCAGCTTAGCTTGTAAGTGCAGGTAGGCTTCGTCTTGAGGTTGTAATAGTCTGAATTGAACAAGGTATAAATGCTCTTGGCAAATCTTGTTAACTGTATCTTCTAATTGCTGAATACTGTCACAGCCAACCAGAGCGATATAAATTTCACTAATCGCTTTAAAAATAACTTCGTTAACCCGAGCGTTACCAATTAAGGTGGTTAGCTCTTCTTCTAGCTGAGTGATTTTAGCACGCTGCATTTCTTGGCGTTTTTCCAATAGCGAAACCGCACCGCGAGACACATGCGTGATCTGCAGTTGATTTACTAGCTCTGGGTACTTAGCAAAAAAATCTAGATTTTGCTCTAGGTATTCCTTTACTAAGTCAGCATCTAAAACCAAATCATCTAGATTTGGGGTAACGAGTTTACTCATAAATGTATTTGTCCATCAAACACATATTGCGCTGGACCAGTCATCTTGACCGGTGACGATTCATCATGCCAACGAATATGTAAGCTTCCACCCGGTAAATCTACTTGAACTTTGCTGCCAAGTAAATCCTGAATTCGACCAACTACTACAGCAGCACATGCTCCGCTACCACAAGCCAAGGTTTCACCAGCACCTCGCTCATAGACTCTTAGCTTAATATGTTCACTGTTAATAATTTGCATAAAACCAATATTGGCTTGTTCAGGGAAGCGTTCATGTTGCTCTAACTCTGCTCCTAAAGCCAATACATCAGTATCATCTAAGTCATCAACCACAATAACGCAATGCGGATTGCCCATAGACACCACACCTGTCATTACTGTTTTTTGACTCGTTTTTAACAAGTACGTTTTTTCTTGCTGATTGGCGATAAAAGGAATTTGTTTCGGCTCAAACACAGGTCGTCCCATATTTACCGTCACTTTATCTTCGCCCTCAAGATACAACACCATATTGCCAGACTTAGTACTTACCTTAATGGCTGACTTATTTGTTAAGCCTTTCAGCTGAACAAATCTAGCGAAACAACGCGCACCATTGCCACATTGAGCAACTTCGGTACCGTCTGAATTAAATATCCGATAATGAAAGTCTAAATCTGGGTCATAAGGAGGCTCAACCATTAGTAGCTGGTCAAAACCAATTCCAAAATTTCTATTCGCTAGCGCTTTAATTTGATCTTTAGACAAAAATACATTTTGCGTCACGGCGTCTACCACCATGAAATCATTACCTAAACCATGCATTTTTGTAAAATTTAACAACATTTTATTTCCCAAATTAATCGGTGATTACCGACTCACCATGCCACAAGGACTCAATGGTTTCACGTTTTCTAATTAAATGAACGTTTTGATCATCTACCATGACTTCCGCAGCTCTTGGACGAGAGTTATAATTACTGCTCATTGTAAAGCCGTAAGCCCCCGCTGAACGCACGGCTAAAATATCTCCAGCCATTACCGACAACTCTCTGTCTTTACCAAGGAAGTCGCCAGTTTCACAAACTGGGCCAACCACGTCATAACTTTTAACCGGTAGGTCTTGCTGGTGAATAGGTTCAATTTTTTGCCACGCTGAATAGAGCGCAGGTCTAATTAAATCATTCATTGCAGCATCAACTATACAAAAGTTCTTGTCCGCGTTTTGCTTTAAATACTCTACTTTGGTTAACAAGATCCCTGCGTTGGCCATAATGGCACGGCCAGGTTCAAAAATAATAGTTAAGTTAGGGTAAGCCTTTAACTTGGACATAAGAGCGGCAGTATATTCACTTGGATGAGGCGGCGCTTCACCGTTGTAAGGAACGCCCAAACCACCACCTAAATCTAGATGGCTTAATTCAATACCTTTACTTTGCAATTTACCAATAAGGTCAATTAGCGCATCAAGTGCATCTAAAAACGGAGCAATCTCAGTAAGCTGCGAGCCAATGTGACAATCCACACCTTGCACACTTAATGATGGCTGTTGGTTTGCCCATTCAAAGAGTGAAATTGCTTGCTCTAATTCAATACCAAATTTGTTTTCTTTAAGTCCTGTAGAAATGTACGGGTGAGTACCAGCATCAACGTTAGGATTTACTCGGATAGAAATAGGCGCCACTTTATTTTGTTCTTTGGCGACTGCAGCAATCCGTTTTAGCTCAGCTTCTGACTCTACGTTAAAACACTTGATGCCTACGTTTAATGCGTACTTAATTTCTTCTACGGTTTTACCAACGCCTGAAAATACAACTTTACTTGCTTCGCCACCGGCGTGCAGGACTCTTGCTAATTCGCCACCAGAAACAATATCAAAACCAGAGCCCATTTTTGCAAGTACGTTTAAAACCGCAATGTTTGAGTTCGCTTTTACGGCATAACAAATTAAATGAGGGTAACCTTTCATCGCATCATCAAATGCCAAATAATGGCGTTCAATTGTTGATTTTGAGTAGACAAAACAGGGCGTTCCAAACTGCTCAGCAATGTGCTGACAATCTACGTTTTCGGCAAGAAGGCGACGGTTGGTAAAGTTAAAATAATCCACTGTACTAAGCTCTATCTTTTATAAGTTCTTGTTTTATTAATCGGTTATACTTTTTATTTAGTATATATACCAAAACCGATTAAGGGTTTTATTGGGTTGAAGTTACCGGTTTACTTGCAGTAGACGGTTGTTCTTTTTCTTCAGCCTTTGATTCTACTGGCTTCTCCGGTTTATCGCCGGGTAAATACAACGGACCTTTTTGTCCACAGGCCGTTATTGAGCCAGCTAAAAATAACACGGCAATAAGAGGCGAGACGTTGAAAATGCGGGATTTAAGTCGACTAGTCATGTTTTTACTGTATCTATTTTAATTGCCGCCTATAATCGCATCATAATCCGTAAATGCAATAGGAAACTACTATGAATGACAGCCAATATCATCAATTAGCCGACGACCTTTTAAATCAACTTCAAGACAACATTGACGAAATTGATTTTGATTTAGATTACGAGACGGCCGGCGGCATTTTAGAAGTGATTTTTCCAAATGGCACAAAAATCATTATCAACAAACAAGCGCCTCTTCATCAAATTTGGGTAGCCACTAAATTTAACGGTCATCACTTTGAATATAAAGATGGCGTATGGATAGATAATCGTACCGACGTAGAGCTGTTCACACTATTAAATGACGCTGGCACTAAACAAGCTGGCACCGCCATTTCTTTTAGTTAATCGCAGTTAGGATATCAACAGCATGGTTTTTAACGGTACTGATAATTATATTGTTTCAGAACAACTTCGCTTAGCGGTAAACGCTGCTATTACGCTTGAGAAGCCACTTTTAATTAAAGGTGAGCCTGGAACAGGTAAAACCCAGTTGGCTGAAGAGTTAGCAAAAGCACTCGATACTGAACTTATTCAATGGCATATAAAGTCCACCACTAAAGCTCAACAAGGCTTATACGAGTACGATGCCGTTTCACGATTAAGAGACAGCCAACTTGGCGACGAGCGTGTGCATAACATTGGCAACTACATTGTAAAAGGTAAAATGTGGCAAGCTTTTGAAGCTGACAAACGCCCTATTTTGCTAATTGATGAAATAGATAAAGCCGATATTGAGTTTCCAAATGACTTGCTTCAAGAGCTCGATAAAATGGAATTCTTTGTTTATGAAACTCAACAGCAAGTTGCTGCTAAACAAAGACCAATTGTGATCATTACCTCAAATAACGAAAAAGAGTTACCGGATGCATTTCTGCGTCGTTGCTTTTTCCACTACATCCAATTTCCAACTCGTGAAGAAATGGAAAAAATCATTGATGTTCATCACCCAGACGTTAAAGCCACTTTGCTTCGCGAAGCACTAGAAGTATTTTTTGATTTGCGTGAATTAAATGGTCTAAAGAAAAAGCCGTCAACATCAGAATTGATTGATTGGTTAAAGCTGTTAATTGCCGACGACGTATCACAAGAAGTGTTACTAGATAACGATAAAAGCGTGGTGCCTTTATTTGGCGCGCTGCTTAAAAATGAGCAAGACGTACAGTTATTAGAAAAACTGGCCTTTATGAGCAGAAGAAAAAGCTAAGCTATGTTCATCGATTTTTTTCTAACGCTAAAAAAGTATCAGGTCCCAACATCTTTAAAAGAGCTGTTGGACTTAATTGAAGCGGTAAAAAAGGGTGTTATTTTTGCCAATGTTGAAGAGTTTTATCATCTTTCAAGGTTGATCCTCGTAAAAGACGAAATCCACTATGACCGTTTCGATCGTGCTTTTGCCGACTACTTTGAAGGCGTGCAAAATATTGATTTAAGCGAACACATCATTCCTGAAGATTGGCTTAGAAAAGAGTTTGAAAAGCAATTAAGCGATGAAGACAAAGCTAAACTGAAGTCTTTAGGTGGTTTGGATCAATTGATGGACACCTTGAAAGAACGCTTAAAAGAACAGCAAGAGCGTCATGCCGGTGGTAACAAATGGGTTGGTACTGGTGGCACATCGCCTTTTGGCGCCTACGGTTACAATCCAGAAGGTGTGCGCATTGGCCAACACGAAAGTCGTCATCGTAAAGCCGTTAAAGTTTGGGATAAACGTGAATTCCAAAACCTTGATAAAGACAACGCCCTTGGCTCAAGAAACATCAAATTAGCCTTAAAGAAACTGCGTAAATTTGCCCGCACAGGCAATAGTGAAACGCTAGATATAAAACAAACCATAAGAGCCACCGCTAACAATGCCGGTTACTTAGATATAAAAACCCAGCCTGAACGACACAATGCAGTGAATGTGTTGATGTTTTTTGACGTTGGTGGATCTATGGACGATTATATTCATATCTGCGAAGAACTTTTTGCAGCGGCGCACGGTGAATTTAAACATTTAGAGTTCTTTTATTTTCACAACTGTCTCTATGAACAAGTTTGGAAAGATAACGCCAGACGTTATGACAAAGGCCTAGATGTAGACGAATTAATTAGGACTTACGGCAGTAATTACAAAGTCATTTTTGTTGGTGATGCCACTATGGGTCCTTATGAAATCATGATGCCTGGAGGTTCCGTAGAACACTGGAATGAAAAGTCTGGTGCCGACTGGATGAACAAAGTACTTAATCATTTTGACAAAGTTGCATGGTTAAACCCACAAGAAGAGCAACATTGGTCGTTTTACGCCTCTATTGGTTTAATGAGGCAACTCGTTAAAGATCAGATGTTTCCATTGACGGTAGATGGAATTGGTCGAGCAATTAAACATTTAAGTTAGGGATTCTTTATGAATAACAAAAATAATGTGACATCGACTCGCATAGCTGGCTTTTTTATTGGGCTCTTTGCCCTACTAGGCTCTACTCATTTAATCGCGAATGAGACTGGCCAATTATCTAATAAGTTTATTCAGCGAGCGGTATTAACCACTGAGGTGACTGATCGCGAACCGGTAGATAATCTTAACGCCACAGCTATTGATGAAAATACTGCTAAAGTTTACTTTTTTACGGAAGTAACCGACTTATCAGGGCAAAGCATCACTCACCGCTGGTCTTTGGATGGTAAAGTACAGGCCGAGGTTTCGCTAAATATTGGTTCAAATAGATGGCGTACTTACTCAAGTAAAAATTTAGTGCCAATCCTAAAAGGCACTTGGTTGGTCGAGGCGGTTGATGAGCAAAACCGAGTAATCGCGAGCACAACCTTTACCTATTAATCCACACTTTATTATTTAGAAGTGTCGCTAAAACTGGTAGTCTTAGCGACACTTTCTTATGTTAATCCAACCGTTAGTAGTTATTTTATGACCCAGACTTCTGTAACCGAAATTCGAATCGCCACCCGTGAAAGCGCGTTAGCCATGTGGCAAGCTTATTATGTAAAAGCGCAGCTTGAATCTGCTCATCCTTCGGTTAATGTTGTATTAGTGCCGATGACCACTAAAGGCGACCAAATTTTAGATACTCCTTTGGCAAAAATTGGTGGCAAAGCCCTGTTTGTTAAAGAGCTAGAAGTAGCGATGTTGGAAGATCGTGCAGACATTGCTGTTCACTCAATGAAAGACGTGCCTGTAGAGTTCCCCGACGGACTTATGCTAAACACAATTTGCGAACGAGAAGACCCTCGTGATGCGTTTGTAAGTAACCACCATGCTAACTTTGATGAATTACCTGAAGGTGCGGTAGTAGGAACGTCGTCGTTACGCCGCCAATGTCAATTAAAGTCATTACGTCCAGACCTTGTTATTAAAGACTTAAGAGGCAATGTTAATACGCGTTTACGTAAGCTTGATGAAGGTCAGTACGACGCCATTATTTTAGCAGCCGCCGGTTTAATTCGATTAGAAATGCCTGAGCGTATTAAACAGTATTTACCTACAGAGTTATTGCTTCCTGCTAACGGGCAAGGTGCCGTAGGTATTGAATGTCGAAGTAATGACACAGAAATTAAACAATTGTTAGCGGCACTTGAAGATGCACCAACACGAGCAAGAGTTTTGGCTGAACGTGCCATGAACCGCAGACTTGAAGGTGGCTGTCAGGTACCAATTGGTAGCTATGCAGAAATAGAGGGCGATACTATTTCCCTTAGAGGCCTAGTGGGAAGCTTAGACGGTAAAACCATTATTCGTGATTCCATTGAAGGTCCTGTGTCTAACGCCGAAGCATTAGGTGCTGAACTTGCCAACAAATTATTAGCGCAAGGGGCTGACGTAATTTTGAAAGCCGTTTACGCCGAAGGTTAGTGAATGAGCTCACAAGACGAGCAACCTCAATCTATTCAGTTACTAAATACTCGCCCTACTCCAATGGGCGAGGAACTGACTGTTTTACTTGATGAATCTAACATTTCATCAATCCATAGCCCGGCTATATCCATTGAACCTACACCGCAACCTTCAGTTATTTTTAATACGTTACTATCATCAAACACCCTGTTTATTTTCGTTAGTAAAAATGCGGTTAAGCAGTTTTTTGAGGCTATTAGCCAATACCCAGAGTTATTAAACGCAGCTAAAAGTCACCAACAACTGTTTGCGGTAGGTGAAGGCACAGCGGAGTACCTAGCTCAGTTATTAACAATTCCAAAAACAAATATCCATTACCCACTTCAAAGTGACAGCGACGGCTTGTTAGCCATGGCTCCATTTAATCATGCCAATAGAATGCAAAGCGTGATTATTGTTAAAGGTAATGATGGCCGTGAGCTGATTAAAGACACTTTAATTGAAAAAGGATTTGACGTAAGCGAGTGGTCACTTTACAAACGAATCCCGAATGATCTTAAAGCTTTGCCTGTGCCTTGGACAGACATTCAAACACTATTGGCCACCAGCACTGATATTGCTAACGCACTGGTAAATGGATTGCAGCTAGCTCTAGATAAGAGTACGCATGGGGAGCTAAATGATCCGGAGAACTTCCCCCAATATTTAAATAAATGGCAATGGCTAGTTTTTAGCCCTCGAATAAAGGTATATTTACAGACAAAGGGAATTGATGATTCTCGTATTATTATCTGTGAACAAATGAACAATTCTTCTATTATCAATAGTATCCAACGATTGGCGAAGTGAGACGATTATGGCGCAAGGCAAGGACAATAAAACACCTAAAGCGGGTGCAGACTCAAAAGTAGAAAAGAACACTCAGTCTGACGTGAGCAATGAGCAGAACAAAGAGCAGAACAAAGAGCAGAACAAAGAGCAGAACAAAGAGAAGAGCAAAGCCGATCAAAAAACCGCAAAGGCCAACGCTGAAATAGAAAAGCTAGAAGCAGAATTAAAAGCTCAGGCAGCGTTATCAGAAGCAACTTCAAAGCCTACGCCTTCAAGACAAGAGACAAAGCCATCAAGCTCTAAGCCAGACGTGAAGCCAAGCTCAGGTTCAAGCTCAACACACAATACTTCATCTCGTGTACCGGCAAACAAAACTAAAAAACCATTTAGTTGGTTAGCTTTATTTGCATTCCTATTTAGCCTTGTTGCAGTATCCGGTGTCGCATATTTATGGTGGCAAGCTCAGCAATTTACGCAAACACAACAAAAAGACCTAGAGCAAACAAAAACGCTTGCGGAACAAAGCTATCAACAAACTCGAAATACGTTGCAAAACGTTCAAGATAACTTGGCGCAGTTGCAACTGAATCAACAGCGTGGCAATGACTTTGTGCTTAATACTCAGCAAAGTTTGCAAAGCCTTAATAATCGAATTAAAGAATTAGGCCAAAGCCAACCAAATACATGGCTCGCAGCGGAAAGTTTATACTTGGTTAACTTAGCAGAGCACCGCTTATTGATCGAAAAAGACACAGCGACGGCTGTACAATTGTTATTAGCTGCCAACGTAAGACTAGTGGCAATGCAAGATCCAAGTGTGTTTTACATTCGCACTGCGATTAGTGAAGACATTGCGGTTTTAAATAGCATTGTTCAACCTGATACAGAGTCTTCATTTTTAGCGATATCTGGCGTTATAAGCCAGTTAGAAACTTTACCTTTAGCTCGAAAATACACACCAGATCCTGTCGCTAATGAAAGCAAACCACAAGTTTCGGAAGACATCAGTGACTGGAAGCAAAACCTAGCAAATAGCGTTGAGCGATTTATGGGTAACTTTGTCACCATTACTCGTCGAGATACGCCAATTGAGCCTGAACTACCGCCTAAACAACAATGGTTTGTTAGAGCTAATGTTACGAGTCAGTTATTGGCAGCGCAAAACGCGAGTCTAAATTACAAACAAAAAATTTATCAAACCAGTATTGATCAGTCTTTAACTTGGTTACGCCAATATTTTGATTTATCTAGCCCAGCGGTTATTTCAGCAATTACCACACTTGAAGCAATTCAAAACAAACAAGTTGAATTGCAGCTACCTGCAGGTTTAACAACACAACCTATTTTAAAAGCTTACGTTGCACAACAACTAAATCTACAAAGCATCACGGAGGCCGGCAATGAATAGTTGGCTAAAAAAACTGCTGGTGCTAGCACTCATTGTTTGTGCATTTCTTTTTGCGTCGAGCCTAACTGGCGAACAAGGCTACGTTTTAATCTCGTTTGCTAACTGGACTATTGAAGGCTCTGTCTTTCAAGTTATCGCGGCATTGATCATTATCGCTGTCGCAATTTACGTTGTGGTTAAGCTGATTCAATATCTATTTTTAATGTTAATTTGGCCCAGTAAGTGGTGGCAAAAGTTTCATGCAAAAAAGAGCACCAGTTTTTATCAAAATGGCTTAAACCTTATGTCATTAGGTCAATGGGATTTAGCTGCGGAGGAATTTTTAAAAGTTCGTCGCACCGACCGAATTGAATCTGCAAAAGCATTGAGCTTAGTGTGTGCCGCTCATGCAAATAACGAAACAGTGACTAAGAATGTTCAAGAAAGGTTAAAGTTATCTAACTTAGACGATGCGAATAATCTAACCTTTGATAAGTCTAACGTGCCGTTTTCTCAATTAGTATTGGCTTGTCAATCCAAAGACTATCAGCAAGCTGAACAACTATTAAACACACTTAGCACGCCCGTATTGAAGCAAACCATTGCATTTCAACAGTTATGGCTAGAGGTGAATATTTATCAACATAACTGGAAAGAAGTTGATGAATTGCTACCAAAGCTGAATAAACAAATTAAAAAACAAAGCTCAGAGCCTGTTTTTGAAGCTTGGCAGACACAACTTACAACTTGGTTTGAAAGAGGCTTTTCTTCATTCGTAGCTCAGAAGTCTTTAAATCAGTTGGAGCAATCTTGGCAAGGGCTGCATAAGTCTAATAGACAATTACCTGCGCTGCTATTTGCTTACTTGTCTGCACTGTCAAAAGCACAACAATCGGACAAAGTAGAATCGTTAATTTTAGAACAAAAGAAGGTTCTGAATAACAAATTTATACTAAATATAATCCGCCGCTATTATCAACTTAATCACTCTGTGCAAATGGATATTTTATTTGGGCGAGTGCAAAAACACTTAGTAAATTCGCCCGACGACAAAGAGTTGTTAACATTATTAGGATATTTAGCAGCCGGTCAACGAGATCATCAACTGGCTAAACAAGCTTTACAGAAAGTGGTGTACAGCCAAAACAACGCCACGGACACTAAGCTGTTTGCGCAAGAACTTGCATTGTTAGGCGAAACACAAAAGAGCCTCGAAGTGTATCACTCACTTTAGTGAATAAGCCCCAGTAAGCTAGACCTAAAATCGTTTAGCTTACTGGGCGATATCGAAAAACTCTTACCTACCGACGGATACTTACTAACTTATAGTTACCAACTAATATTTATAAACTCAAACTTGCTAACTGATACCTACTAAATGATTGTTACTAAATAATAGTTACTATCTAATTTCCGGTCCTGATTCAAGTTCAGCGTTTACATGTAATGTTTGAGTTGGGAACGCAAACTCTCCACCGTGTTGCTCAACAATATCCGCAATGGCTAACAGCACGGTATGCTTATGTTCATGAAAGGTTACCCAAGACGTAGTGACTGTCATGCAATAAACGAGGATGTTTAAGCTTGATGAGCCAAATCCGTTAAAATTAACAATAATAGTTTGGTCTTGAGCAATATGTTCTGAGCCTTTCAAATAGGTTTTTATATCCTCAACAATGGCGTTTACCTGCTTGATGTCATCGTATCTCACCCCTATGGTTTCTTTGATACGACGGTGAGTCATTCTTGACGGGTTTTGCACAGCAATATTATTAAACATGGCATTAGGCACGTATAACGGACGCATATCAAAAGTTCGAATTTTAGATATTCGCCAGCCAATGTATTCAACCGTGCCTTCAATTTCTCTATCTGGTGAGCAAATCCAGTCGCCAACTTTAAAAGGCTTATCCATGTATAACATGATGCCGCCGAACCAATTTGATACTAAATCTTTTGAGGCAAACGCCAATGCGGCACCTGATACACTGCCCAAGGCAATTAAGCCACTGGCATCTAAACCTAGTAAATCAAATGCAACAATGGCTAAAATTACCATGAGCAATAGTCGACATACTTTAGCAACGCCAATAATGGCCGTTTGATCTAATCGACCCGTTTCAGAAGAGTCTAGAAACGCAAACTCCAATGTATTTACGACTCTAAAGCCAAACCAACTCATATGAACCGCAATAAGAAGCGGTATTACTGGCATTTCAGATAGACCTAATTTGAGTACCCAAAACTGATTCACAAGTTTAAGCGCATGCCACAAAGTAAGGAAAATTAGAAAGGACTTTGCCGGAAGGTAAAGCGAAAACAAACTGGCTCCCCATATTTTATTTTGAGGTTGTGCATGTAACTTACTTTTCACCGCACGAAGTACTAATAACGTAATTGCCGTTACTGTCAGCGTCATTAGCTCAATGAAGTAGATATTATCTGGATTAAAAAAGTCTTTTACTAAGTCCACGTTTGCGAATCTTCCAGTTGTTTTTTTTAAGAATAACGTTAGGTTATATAAAAACCACGGTTACGCAACCGTGATAAGCCAACATCAATAATAATTAAGGCAAATTAATGAAACTTTGGACCGCTGCTGTTTTCACTCTATCTATTATCGCCAGTCAGTTTATGGCATTTTCAACTAGCGCTAACGCAGAGCCGGAGTACCTTCCTGTAGAGCAATCGTCGCTTGTTTATATGGAAACCAATATTGGCCAAGTTATTATTCAATTAACTGACTTACAGTCACCAATGGCCGCCAAACAGTTTTCAAATTTAGTAACTGAAGGTTTTTACCATAACCAAAGTTTTTATCGAGTCATTGATGGTTTTGTGGCTCAAGCTGGCGAAATGGATTATGAAAAGGGTGTGAGTAAAAAATCGAATTTTCGTCGTTCTATATCGGCTGAATTTACCAACGTGAGTAGTGAGCAATCGGGGTTTCAAGTTGTGCAATCGCCTGCGTTGCTCGCACCTGAAACAGGCTACTGGCATAACTTCCCTGCAGGCCAAGACCCTTCTACAAAAGAGCGTTGGTTATTACATTGCCCTGGCGCAGTAGCGATGGCTAGAAACAACGACCCAGATTCATCGTCTACTGAGTTTTATATTGTTATTGGACAAGCACCTCGCCATCTCGATAGAAACATGTCAGTAATTGGCAGAGTTGTTCATGGCATGTCAATTGTGCAAGCAATGAATCGCGGAGAACGAGCAGAAGGCGGCATTGTTAAACCTAAATCTGAACAAGTAAAAATACTTAGTGCGGCTATTGGTTCATCGTTATCAAAAGCACAACAAAAAAACATTCGTATTGCTAATACTAAGTCTGATAAGTTTATCAAACGAATTAACAATGCCAAACATAACCCTGGCCCATTTTTGGTATACCCGGGCAATGGCAATGTTGACGTTTGTTATTATCAGCCAAGTATTAAAATAGGTTAACGATAAGCCGGAGCTCTATCATGCATATTTCACTTTTAGCTTTTCTAGCGTTATTACTTCTATTGGTGTCGGGCAGTCAATCTGTCTATGCAGCAGACACTTCTAAAGTCGTGATAGGTGAAGAGTACTGGCATAACTCTAAAGTGCTTAATGCGCCTCGCAAGTACCAAGTTTCGTTGCCTGAACGCTACGAAGGCACTATACGAAAGTACCCTACTCTTTACATCGTTGATTCTGACTTTCACTTTTTACATGTAGCCAGCACCATTAAACATTTAACTCGCATGGGAAAAATGCCACCTATGATTGTGGTTGGCGTTGCGACCTTAAGTGATCCTGACTACGTGTATCATACAACGTGGTCGATTGGCCCTGGCACAGTTAAAAATGAAGATGCAGATGCGGCTCAATCAAACAAAGCACAGCCAGAATATGGCGGTATTCAGAAGTTTGACCAATACGTTAATTCAGAGCTAGTGCCAATTATAGATAAAGCGTTTAGAACCAACGATAAACGGGCCATAGCTGGCTATTCTTTAGGTGGCTTATTTGTGCTCAATAACTACTTAAATTCGAGCTCACCGTTTAGTGCTTTTTTAGCCATGAGCCCAAGTGTTTGGTATGACGACATGTCTATTATTCAGCGATTTAAACAAATACCAGCTGCTTCAATAGACGCTTCAAACTCAGCTACAACCCATAAAAAGCCATTGTTTATTTCCGTTGCGAATGAACAAGGCATGGGCGTTACAGAATTAGTTGCCGCAATAAAAGTAAATCCAGCGATAGATAACTGGACCTTTGCGTCTATACCTGAAGAAAACCACTTTTCCACCGCATTGCCTGCGCTACTAAAGGGCTTAGAGTTTTTGGCACCTGAATATGGCAAAGACGGCGGTGAGCTTGCGGCGTTGGGTGATTATAAAGCTGTGCTGAAATATTTTGAATCAATAAACACTCAATGGGCTGGCTTTCAAATTGAATGGTTACAAGCTTACCAATTTAGTAAATATGTTTTTTGGTCAGAACAAACGGATAAAATTTCTGAAATCCTTAACGCTGTCCATAAACAATTCCCAAATTCACACGCGCAAGTCGCTATTCAGCTCGCCAATGGTTTAATAAAAACCGGTGAGCTTAGTAAAGCCGATGCGATTATTGCACAAGTAAAACTCGCCGCTAAAAAAATGCCAGAATGGTACAAAGCTAAGGCTGATGTACTGCAAGCACAGAATAAACCTGAACTCGCAAAAGCCATGTACCTGCGCGCGCAGGAGTTAGCTAAATTAAACAAATGGTCAGCATGGGAAATAAACGGCTTAAAACCATAGAGCCCGTTTTAACGAAAGGCAAAGCTGTCAATTTCTCAATACAGTTTTGTCGACAACCCAAATATTCTAGCTATTAAATTTTGTCCTAATGTTTGATTTTTTTACTCTTCGCCCCTATATTGTCTACAATTTACAAAACCTAGAGTTTGATTGTGGGCAAAATTACACTTCCATTTGAACAGCCAGTTACCGCGGCAGACAAGACTTTTATTAAATTAAGAGCGGATATCGTTGAAGGCGACCTTGCTGCTGGACAAAAATTGAGCGAAGCAGAGTTGTCGACAAAGTATGGTGTCAGCCGAGCCGTTGTCCGCGAAGCTATGAACCGATTGGAGTCTAGCTTTTTAGTTGAACGCAAAGCCAATGTGGGCGCTCGTGTTGCAACGTTATCGGTAGAAGGTTTAATCGAGCTTTATCAAGTCCGCGAATCTTTAGAGGGTATGGCCGCCAGGCTAGCAGCTAAAAATATGACGGATAAAGAAATTGCCGACCTTAACAAACTCCTCAGCAAACATTTTGACAAGGTTAAAGATGGCGAGTCTTATTACCAAGAAGCCGGCGATTTAGACTTTCATTACCGTGTCATATTAGGCAGTAAAAATCAGCATTTGATCGATATGCTCATTAACGGAATTTACCATTTAGTTCGCATGTATCGTGTGCAACTAGGCATGGCAGGCCCTCGTGTCACTACTGCTTTTGATGAGCACAAACATATTGTTCAGGCCATTAGTAACCGCGACGAAGAACTCGCTGAAATGCTAATGCGTCGACACATCCTTTATTCTAAAAATAATATCGAGAACAAATTAATCTCGATGCAATCAAATTAACCGACATTGCTATTAAATGTCATCAACAGGTTTAACAAAAAAGAGAGAACAGCATGAGCGCAGGTAAGAAGTTTCGCCAAGCATTAATAAACAACAAACCTCTACAAATTGTAGGCACAATTAACGCGTACTCAGCAATGATGGCTAAACAAATTGGCCACCAAGCTATTTACCTTTCTGGTGGCGGTGTTGCTAACGCATCATATGGTCTGCCTGATTTAGGCATGACTTCATTAAATGACGTTATTGTTGACGTACAGCGCATTACATCTGCCTGTGACCTACCATTAATGGTGGATATTGATACTGGTTGGGGTGGCGCATTTAATATTGCCAAAACCATTCGTGATATGGAAAAAGCTGGTGCAGCTGCCGTTCACATGGAAGACCAAGTGGCGCAAAAGCGTTGTGGTCACCGTCCTAACAAAGAAATCGTGTCTACTGCTGAAATGGTTGACCGTATTAAAGCGGCCGTTGATGCTCGTACTGATCCAGACTTTTTCATCATGGCGCGTACAGATTCTTTTGCACAAGAAGGTTTAGAAGCGGCTATTGCCCGTGCTAAAGCGTATGTTGCTGCCGGTGCCGACGGTATTTTTGCTGAAGCTGTGCAAACAGAAGAGCATTACCGTGCATTCTCTGAAGCGTTAGATGTGCCAATTTTAGCGAACATCACAGAGTTTGGTAAAACTGAACTTTGGAATAAAGAACAGCTAGGTGAATGGGGGTGCGACATGGTTCTTTATCCATTAAGTGCGTTCCGCGCAATGAATAAGGCTGCTGAGAATGTTTATAAACATATTTTGAACGATGGCGATCAAAAAGCCGTAGTAGATTCAATGCAAACTCGTATGGACTTGTATGATTACCTTGGGTATCACGACTACGAGCAAAAGCTAGATTCACTATTTGCCGAAGGCAAAAATAAGTAATAAAAACAGTCAATTTATAAATATTGATTAGTACAACTAGATAAAAAGTGAGTCAATTTTTGGCTCGCTTAAAAAATAATAAAGCGTCGTAAATAAGGCGCTCAACATGAATAAATTTAACAGGTTAACTCAGGAGAGAAATCATGGCTAAAGTATTAAGTGGCGCGGGTCTTCGCGGTCAAGTTGCAGGTAAAACAGCCCTTTCAACCGTTGGTAAGTCAGGTTCAGGTTTAACCTACCGTGGTTATGACGTAAAAGATTTAGCGAACAACTGTCAATTTGAAGAAGTGGCGTACCTAATTCTAAAAGGCAACTTGCCAACTCAGTCTGAACTTGATGCATATAAGAAGAAGCTTCACGGTATGCGTGGTCTTCCTCAAGCACTTAAAGATGTGCTAGAGCGCATCCCTGCAAACGCGCACCCAATGGATGTATTACGTACAGGTTGTTCAATGCTTGGTAACCTAGAAATGGAAACTAGCTTTGATCAACAACAAGACGTTACTGACCGTTTATTAGCAAGCTTCCCAAGCATCATTTGTTACTGGTACCGCTTTTCAAACGATGGCGTTCGTATTGATGTTGAAACAGATGATGACTCAATTGGCGCGCACTTCCTACATATGCTTCACGGTGAAAAGCCAAATGAATTGCATGAGCAAGTAATGCACGTGTCTTTAATTCTTTATGCTGAGCATGAGTTTAACGCGTCAACATTCACTGCACGTGTTTGTGCGTCAACATTGTCAGACATGCACTCTTGTGTAACTGGTGCGATTGGCTCTTTACGTGGTCCATTACACGGTGGCGCAAACGAAGCGGCGATGGAAATGATTGAAGGCTTCACATCTGCTGATCATGCCGAACAAGAAATGATGGGCAAACTTGAGCGCAAAGAAAAAATCATGGGCTTTGGCCACGCGGTTTATTCTGACTCTGACCCTCGCAACGAAATCATCAAAGGTTGGGCTGAAAAGCTAGCAGCTGATGTAGGCGATACGGTTTTATACCCAGTATCTGTTCGCTGTGAAGAAGTAATGAAGCGTGAAAAAGGCTTATTCTGTAATGCCGATTTCTTCCATGCGTCTGCATACCACTTCATGGGTATCCCTACGCCATTGTTTACACCTATCTTTGTAATGTCTCGCGTTACAGGTTGGGCTGGACATGTTATGGAGCAACGTGCTGACAACCGCATAATTCGCCCTTCTGCAGATTACACAGGTGAAGAGCTACGTCCAGTAACGCCAATTGCAGAGCGTTAATACCTCGACAATAGCAATCCTCTAACGTCAGGCTTTAAATTGAGTTTACAAACATTTGTAGGCTCAACATTTTAAAGCATTTGATGCTCTAAAAGGTGCGGGACTTTTAAACTCCCGCTTCTTTGTATAAAACCAAACAACATTCATTCAAAACAATGAATTGGTGATTAAAATGAATATGAATTACAGAAAGCCACTACCAAATGCAGGTATCGACTTTTTCGATACTAAAGAAGCAGTGGATGCCATTAAGCCCGGCGCTTATGCAAAACTACCTTATACATCAAAAGTACTAGCAGAAAACCTAGTACGAAAATGCCCAGAAGATAAATTGACGGACTCATTAACGCAATTAATCGAGCGCAAACGCGACTTAGATTTCCCTTGGTTCCCTGCCCGCGTTGTGTGTCATGATATTCTTGGCCAAACAGCATTAGTTGATTTAGCTGGCTTACGTGATGCCATTGCTGAAAAAGGTGGCGACCCGGCCAAAGTAAACCCGGTTGTCCCAACGCAGTTAATTGTTGATCACTCGTTAGCCGTAGAACACGCAGGATTTGAAAAAGACGCGTTTGAGAAAAACCGTGCCATTGAAGACCGCCGTAACGAAGACCGTTTTCACTTTATCAACTGGACTAAAACCGCATTCAAAAACGTTGACGTTATCCCTCCAGGTAACGGCATCATGCACCAAATTAACTTAGAGCGTATGTCACCGGTTATTCAAAACCGTGATGGTGTTGCCTTTCCTGACACGCTAGTTGGAACCGATAGCCACACACCTATGGTTGACGCGTTAGGTGTTATTGCGGTTGGCGTTGGTGGTCTTGAAGCAGAAAGCGTTATGCTTGGTCGCGCGTCTTACATGCGTTTACCAGATATTATTGGTGTTGAACTAACTGGCAAACCTCAGCCAGGCATCACCAGTACAGATATTGTTTTAGCGTTAACTGAGTTTCTACGTAATGAACGTGTTGTCTCTTCATACTTGGAATTCTTTGGTGAAGGCGCAAATGCACTAACGCTAGGCGATAGAGCGACCATTTCCAACATGACACCAGAATTTGGTGCCACAGCTGCAATGTTCTACATAGACCAGCAAACTATTGACTATTTAACGCTAACTGGCCGTGAAGACGACCAAGTGAAATTAGTTGAAAACTACGCAAAACAAACTGGCCTTTGGGCTGATGAAATGGTTGAAGCCGAATACGAACGTGTTCTGACGTTTGACCTTTCTAGTGTTGTTCGTAATATGGCTGGCCCTTCAAATCCTCATGCTCGTGTTGCAACCACTGACTTAAAGTCAAAAGGTATTGCCGGCATTGTTGAGAATGAAGAAGGCAAGATGCCAGATGGCGCAGTTATTATCGCGGCTATTACAAGTTGTACTAATACCAGTAATCCACGCAACATGGTTGCTGCTGGCCTGATAGCTCGAAACGCAAACAAACATGGCCTGTTACGCAAACCTTGGGTTAAGTCTTCATTAGCGCCAGGTTCTAAAGCCGTAACTATGTATTTAGAAGAGGCAAACTTATTGCCTGAACTAGAGCAACTAGGCTTTGGTGTTGTTGCTTATGCCTGTACTTCTTGTAATGGTATGAGTGGCGCACTAGACCCTAAAATTGCGCAAGAAATTAAAGATCGTGATTTATACAGCACCGCGGTTTTATCTGGTAACAGAAACTTCGATGGCCGTATTCACCCTCATGCAGATCAAGCCTTCTTGGCATCACCGCCACTTGTTGTTGCTTATGCTATTGCCGGTACGATTCGCTTTGACATCGAAAAAGACATTTTAGGACACGATAAAGACGGTAACCCAATTACCCTCAAAGACTTGTGGCCAAATGATGAAGAAATTGATGCAGTAATTAAAGCGAGCGTTAAACCTGAGCAGTTCCGTAAGGTTTACGAGCCAATGTTCGACCTAACAGTAGATTATGGTGAAGATAACGACCCATTATATGACTGGCGTCCGCAAAGCACGTACATTCGTCGTCCTCCTTATTGGGAAGGCGCGTTAGCGGGTGAACGCACAATGAAGGGCTTGCGTCCGTTAGCTGTGCTTGGTGATAACATCACCACGGATCACTTATCGCCTTCAAATGCCATTATGATGGACAGCGCAGCCGGCGAATACCTACATAAAATGGGTTTACCGGAAGAAGACTTTAACAGTTACGCAACGCACCGAGGCGATCACTTAACGGCGCAACGTGCCACCTTTGCCAACCCAAAACTATTGAATGAAATGGTTCAAGAGAATGGACAGGTTAAGCAAGGTTCTTTTGCTCGAATTGAGCCTGAAGGCAAAGTAACGCGTATGTGGGAAGCGATTGAAACCTACATGGAACGCAAGCAGCCGCTCATTATTGTTGCGGGTGCCGATTACGGTCAAGGCTCTTCTCGAGATTGGGCTGCTAAAGGTGTTCGTTTAGCGGGTGTAGAAGTAATTGTAGCCGAAGGATTTGAGCGTATTCACCGTACTAACTTGATTGGTATGGGCGTTTTACCGCTTGAGTTTATGCCTGGCACAACACGCAAGACATTAGGTTTGGACGGCACTGAAACCTATGATGTTAAAGGCGAACCAACGCCTGGTGCAACGTTAGCAGTTGTTGTTAATCGCAAAGATGGCAGTTCTGTTGAGGTTCCGGTTAAGTGTCGCTTAGACACTGCAGAAGAAGTTTCTATTTATGCTGCTGGCGGTGTATTACAACGTTTTGCACAAGACTTCTTAGAATCTCAACACAGCTAAATTATGAGCTAACTGGTATATCCGGTTAAGATTCTAATATAAAGCGGTGAGTCTAACTTGCCGCTTTTCATCTCATACAAACATAAGGAGGAACGTAATGTCTTCAACACATTTGCCTCAGATAAAAATTCCAGCCACTTATATGCGCGGCGGCACCAGTAAAGGTGTCTTTTTTAGTTTAGACGACTTACCACTTGAAGCTCAAGAACCAGGCGAAGCGCGTGACGCGATTTTACTTAGAGTTATTGGTAGCCCAGATCCATACGGAAAACACACAGACGGAATGGGCGGAGCAACATCAAGCACAAGTAAAACGGTAATATTGTCGCAAAGCAATAAAGCGGATCACGATGTTGATTATTTATTTGGGCAGGTTGCTATAGATAAACCTTTTATTGATTGGAGCGGTAACTGTGGAAACTTAACCGCCGCAGTTGGTTCGTTTGCCATTTCAAATGGTTTAGTTGACGCTGAACGAATTCCAAAAGATGGCATTGCGACGGTTCGAATTTGGCAAGCTAACATTGGCAAAACCATTATTGCCCAAGTCCCTATGACCGATGGCGAAGTTCAGGAAACCGGTGATTTTGAACTTGATGGTGTTACCTTTCCAGCAGCAGAAGTGGAAGTGCAATTTTTAAATCCAGCTGACGGTGAAGGCGCTATGTTCCCTACAGGTAACGTAGTGGATGAGTTAGAAGTGCCTGCAATCGGTGATTTTCCTGCTGCGACCTATAAAGCCACTATGATCAATGCTGGCATACCAACTATTTTCCTTAATGCAGCCGATATAGGTTATACCGGCACAGAATTACAAGAAGCTATTAATAATGACGACGCCGCATTAGCGCGTTTTGAACATATTAGAGCACACGGCGCCGTTAAAATGGGCCTAATTCAAAACATTAGCGAAGCCGTTGCACGCCAGCATACGCCAAAAGTTGCTTTTGTTGCTCCACCAGCAGATTATGTTACCTCAAGTGGTAAACACATCGCCAAAGCTGATATAGATGTGTCTGTTCGTGCATTGTCTATGGGTAAACTTCATCATGCTATGATGGGCACAGCCGCTGTTGCAATTGGCACTGCAGCCGCTATTCCAAATACGCTTGTTAATTTAGCAGCAGGTGGAAAGAACAGACAGGCTGTTACTTTTGGTCACCCAAGTGGTACCTTAAAAGTTGGTGCTGAAGCCGAAATGCTAGATGGTAATTGGCAAGTTAAGAAAGCTATTATGAGTCGCAGTGCGCGGGTATTAATGGAAGGCTGGGTAAGAGTGCCTCAACGTTAATATAAACGAAGCCACCTTTTGGGTGGCTTTTCTAAGGAAACTATATCTATGCCAGAGCTAAGTTGGCTATATCAATTCAGTAGCGTCACCATTGCCGTTTGTTTATTCATTAACATTATTTTATTCAATGAATTTGGGTTCCGTATTGGCCGGTTTGTACAAAAACAAACCCCTGAAGAAGTAAAGTCGCTAACGGGCTCCATTCAAGCATCAATACTTGGCTTACTCGCGCTGTTACTGGGCTTTACATTTAGTATGTCTATGGACAGATATAAAACACGAAGCATTGCCGTTATTGAAGAAGCTAATGTTATTCAATCGACCATCATCGAATCTAAATTTTTACCGGTTACAGAGGCTTATAGGGCAAACAAATTACTTACAGAATATGTAGAGATAAAATCTGAATTGAGTAAAACAAGTATTGTTGATGAAAGCCATCGCACGCAACTTCACCTTGAGTCAGTCCGAGTGCAAAAACAGTTACTCGAGGTATCTGAAAGTAGCGATTTTAGATCTAAGATAATTAAAGTGATTGAACAGCAAAATACTCGAAACGCCTTAATCAAAATGCACGTGCCTGACGTTGTACTAATATTACTGTTTGTCGTGTTCTTATCGGCCGTCACCATTTTAGGCTATTCAGTTGGCCTTAGTGGCTCAAGAATGATGATGCAAATATCTATGGTATCCTTACTTATCACTTTGATTGTATTTATCATTATTGATTTAGACAGGCCCAAAAGAGGTTTGATTAAAATAGACCAATCACCTCTGCTCTATTTGCAGCAACAGCCTTATTAGTTAGGCTGAACTTTAATATTCATAAGGAGTTGGACAATGAATAAAACGCTAACAAAAATAATAAAAGTAAGCTTAAGTGCTGGCATCACTATTCTTGTTATTGGCTGCAGTAGTATGCAGGCGAGCTATGATTCAGAAACCCGCGTAATAGAAGAAAAAGAACTTAAGAAAAAACGCACTGACAGTTGCCAGAATGCACAAATTGACGTATCCGAAGCCAAAGCTGCGAACGATCAAGCAGCTATCGACAGAGCCCTTCGCATGGCGGAAAAGGCTTGTGCTGAGTCAATTAAAAAGGCGAAAAGCAAACAGTGATGACGACTTGTTCACATTCAACAAGTAATCAGTAACCATAAAAAAACCAAGGAGTATTCCTTGGTTTTTTCGTTCTGGATAATTAAAAGTGATTAGATTGAGTAATCAACCACTTTAAGATCCATTGCTTCTAGTTTTGGCTTTAACGTTTTTGCATCACCTACAACAACCATTATCATGTCGTTAATGATTAAATGCTTTTTCGCCAATTCATTAATTTCTTTTTGACTAATGCCAGCCACAATTTCATTTCTAGTATCTACAAAACTAGGCGCTAAATCGTGTTCTAGTATTTGTGCTAAAAAGCCTAGCTTTGCACGAGGTGTTTCATATTTTAATGCATCACCTTGGTTAATTGCTAAGCGCATAAAGTTTAGTTCTTCAGGCGTAATACCCGACGCTTGATATGTGGAGATTTCTTTAACAAACTCCGCTATCGATTTGTCCGTCGCATCAGCTCGAACTTCCGCACTAGCTGTATAACCACCGGTATTTTTGTCGCCCCAAAAACGAGAGCGAGCACCATAGGTATAACCTTTATCTTCTCTCAAGTTAAGGTTAATACGGCTATTAAATGCACCACCTAACGCAAAGTTCATTAGGCTCGCTTTATAAAACTCACCCGTAATATCTTGCGTAAGACCGCGCTTGCCAATTCTAATAGCAGATTGAGCGGCGTTGTCTTTATTTACTAAATAAACCGTACCTTTATCTAACTCAACGGCAGGTAAATTTAACTCAAGCTTTGGCGCTTCGCCTTTCCATTTTGCAAACGCAGACAACGACTTATTAATAGACGCTTGTGGCAGATCAGAAACCACAATAAGCTGTGAGCCTTTTGGTTTTATGTGTTTTGCATAAAACGCTTTTACGTCCGCTAAAGTAATGTTGGCAACAGTAGCTTCATTACCATCAGAAGGAACTCCAGCAATAGAATCACCAAATAGGATTTGAGCATAAGCTGTTGATGCTAAATAACCCGCATCTTTTTTAGCATTATTGAACTGTTGCAATACATTATTTTTAACACGAGCAAACTCTGCTTCATCAAAAGCCGGATTCATTAGCTTTTCATTCACCAACGCTAATGTTTTATCTAAGTTTTTACTCAGTGCATTTACGTTAACGTTAATGTAATTATTATCTTCACTAATATAAACGTTGCTACCCAGTTTACGCAGCTCTTTGCTCATGTCTTCTGCAGAACGCTGAGTTGTTGATTCAGCAAACATTGACGCTAATAAGTTAGATAATCCGGCTTGCTCTTTTGACTCATAAAAGTGACCAGCTGGAATTTTAATTAACATTGACGTTGTTGGTGTTTCGATACTTTGAGCACCTAAAACAGATAAACCATTAGTTGTAGTAACTTGCCACATCTCTGGCACGTCTACTGGCTTATTTGCTCCGGCTGTTGGCATTGTGCTTCTATCAAAATTAGATTTAGCGACGCGTACGTTTAAGTCATCGGCTGTAGCGTTTTTAAGCTCAGGAATAGTGCGCTCTGGCGTTACATAAGTGTCTTCATGAGCAATAGTATCAAGTTTGCCTTTAGGCACGACACTCATGATCACTGCATGTTTACCTTTGATATATTCTTTATAAACTCGCATTACATCGGCTTTGGTTACATTTGCGTAACGAGCAATGTCTTTTTCAATATAGTTTGGGTTACCCGTAAAAATTTCATTGCTTGCTAGCTGGCTTACTTTTCCTGAAACGCTTTGTAAACCAAAGATGAAAGACGCTTCCATATTGGCTTTTACTTTAAGTAAGTCATCATCTAACACACCGCGAGTTTCAAATTCAGTCATCGAATCTCTAATGATTTTTTCTAAATCAGCCAGTGACTTGCCCGCTGCAGGGTTAGGTAAAGCAAACATGTTTAGCGTACAAGCTAGCTCTGAACATGGGTGACTTACCGACGCTTGAACTGCAAATTGATTCTTAACTAAGTTCTTGTAAAGCAGTGATGTTTTTCCGCCGCCTAAAATCTCAGCCAAAATATCCATTGGCGCTTCATCTTCATGGCGAATATGAACCGTAGGGTAAGACATATAAAGTAGTGGTAAGTGAACGTTGTCTTCCATAGAGATATATCTATCAGCATCTAACGTTACTGGCGCCTTCTCAGGCATTTTAACTTCTGGGCCTTTTGGAATGGTGCCAAAATACTTATTCACTAACTCAAGAGTTTTAGCTTCATCAATGTCACCACCAATTGTGATAGTTGCATTGTTTGGACCATACCAGCGTAAGAAAAACGCTTTTAGATCGTTCACATTAACTCGGTTTAAGTCTTCCATATAACCAATAACCGGCCATGAATAAGGATGACCTTCTGGATATAAAGCTGCAGAAACACGCTCGTTTAATCTTCCGTATGGACGGTTATCAACTCTTTGACCGCGTTCATTTTTTACTGTTTCACGTTGGACTTCAAACTTCTCTTGAGTAACTGCGTCTAAAAGGTAACCCATTCTGTCTGATTCTAACCACAGCATTTTTTCTAGCTGATTCGCAGGAACCGTTTCAAAGTAGTTTGTGCGGTCGGTATTTGTTGTGCCATTTAAAGTACCACCGGCTTCAGTGATAATTTTAAAGTGTTCTTCATCAGCTACATTCTCAGAGCCTTGGAACATCATATGTTCAAAGAAATGGGCGAAACCTGACTTACCAATGTCTTCACGGCCTGAACCTACGTGATAAGTTACGTCAACGTGAACTAACGGATCTGAATCATCTTGATGAAGAATAACCGTTAGACCATTGTCTAGTTTGAACTTTTTATAAGGGATGGCAGTTTTGCCTGGTTCGGCGTTAACTTGGTCTAATATCTTAAAGCCAGCAATCTCTTGAGCGACTACTTGCTGCTCAGTATTTTGGCTCTTTGATGGTACGTCACAACCAGACAGTAAAGCGGCCGCAACTAGTGAAATCTTCCATGCTTTCATGAAAGTAGCTCCTTTTTCATTATATAAAAGATAAGTAATTAAACTAAACGATTATGAGTTTAATGTCACTTAAGTTTCTTTTCCCAAAACTCGGCTTTACCCATTTCAGGATCAAGTTCGTAACCTTTAAAACCATACTTAAGATAAGAATTTCTAGCCACAGTATTGCCTTCTAAAACTTCGAGTGTCAGCTTGCAAGCACCTTTACTGCTGGCGATTCTCTCTACTTCATCTAACATTTTCTGACTTAGACCTAACCCTCTAAAATCACCAGCAACGGTAACATCGTGAATATTAACTACGGGTTTGCAGGCAAAGGTAGAAAAGCCCTCAAAACAGTTTATTAAACCGGCTGGCTTACCATCAACGTATGCAAGTACAGAAAATGCATGAGGTGTTTTTGCCAATGCCGCCACTAAGTTATCTTGACTGAATTGACTTAATGGCTCAGCGCCGCCCATTGGGTCTTGTGCGTATCCATTTAGTAAATTAACTAAGTCTGTACCGTCTTTTTCTACGTTGTAATCGGCTTGTCTGATTTCTATGTTCATTAACGCCCATTCCTTTCATTTAGTATTAAATTAAAAAACCCACTGACTAGTTTAGTGAGTGGGTTCCGATATAACATGCTTGTTGCTAAATAAACGCAAAGGCGTCGGCAAACATATGTTCTTTTATCGCGCCTTTTTGGCTTATGAAGTCTTCCCTTGCGATTCCAGCCATTTTAAATGGACCCGCTAGGTAAATATCATAAGGTTCTAAACTAACAATATCTTCCATCACTGCCTGATGAACATAACCCACTTTACCTGACCAATTATCTTCAGCTTCTTCCACAACCGGAATGTATTGAAAGTGAGGAAATTTGTTGGCCCACTCAGCTAAATACTCTGATGCATATAAAGACTCTTCGTCTTTTGCACCCCAGTAAAGCAATACGGTATGGAAAGGTTTTGTTTCGGCTAGATAGTCAGCAATGGATTTAACATAAGAAAAACCTGTGCCACCGGCCATTAAGACAATTGGACGCTCAGATGCAGAATTAAGATGTGCATGACCTAAACCAATTTCTAACGTTACGGTTTTGTTTTCGGCTAAGTGATCAAGCGCTCCTTGCGGATAAGCATCACCTGGACCTGCACCAATATGGAGTTCTATAAATTCAGAAGTAGGGCTCGAGGCGATAGAAAATATACGTTTGTCGTCATCTGACAAAACAACTTGTAGATATTGACCCGCTAAAAATTGAGCTGGCTCAAGCGGTTTCATCTTAACGATTTTTACATAATCCGTGACAGCTTCAATTGACACGACTTCGGCAGTTATCTGATGTGCAGACATTAAATCTCATTTCCTAATATAGAAGCGACTATATGACTATAGTACGCTTTGTGTTTACTTTTTAAGTGAAATACCAAATTCATCCCAACGATCATCAACTTTTGATTTAATCTCTGGTGACATTTCAATTGGCTCGCCCCACTCTCTGTCGGTTTCACCAGCCCATTTATTAGTGGCATCTAGGCCCATTTTTGAGCCCAAACCAGATACAGGAGAAGCAAAGTCTAAATAATCTATTGGCGTATTTTCAATTAATACCGTGTCTCTTGCAGGGTCCATACGAGTAGTTATCGCCCACATTACGTCATTCCAGTCACGGGCATTCACGTCATCGTCACATACAATAACAAACTTGGTATACATGAATTGTCTTAAGAATGACCACACTCCCATCATCACGCGCTTTGCATGACCTGGATATTGTTTTTTCATTGTCACTACAGCCATTCGGTAAGAACAGCCTTCCGGCGGCAAATAAAAATCCACAATCTCAGGGAATTGCTTCTGAATTATAGGCACAAATACTTCGTTTAGAGCCACACCTAAAATTGCCGGCTCATCGGGTGGACGTCCGGTATAAGTGCTGTGGTAAATTGGATCTTTGCGATGCGTAATATGCGTAACAGTAAAAACAGGGAACGACTCTACTTCATTATAGTAACCTGTATGGTCGCCATAAGGCCCTTCCGGTGCCATTTCCTCAGGGTCTAAATAACCTTCAAGAACAAACTCTGCAGATGCAGGCACTTGTAAGTCGTTAGAAATACATTTAACCACTTCGGTTTTTTCACCACGCAATAAGCCGGCAAAACCGTATTCACTTAAAGTGTCAGGCACAGGTGTAACCGCGCCCAAAATTGTGGCAGGGTCGGCTCCAAGTGCAACGGCTACAGGATATTTCTCACCTGGATTTGATTTTTTAAACTCTTGGAAATCTAAAGCACCACCGCGATGTGATAACCAGCGCATGATCAGTTTATTTGGACCCAATAACTGCTGTCGATAAATACCTAAGTTTTGCCTAGGTTTATTTGGACCTTTAGTCACCGTTAAACCCCAAGTTACCAATGGAGCTACGTCACCTGGCCAGCAGCGCATAATAGGTAACTTTGTTAAATCAACATCATCGCCTTCAATAACCACTTTCTGACAAGGTGCTTTTTTAACTTCTTTAGGTGCTAAGTTAAGAACTTGTTTAAATATAGGTAACTTAGAAAAAGCATCTTTTAAACCTGCAGGCGGTTCTGGCTCTTTTAAAAAGGCTAACGTTTTACCAACTTCACGTAATGCTTCAACATTACCTTGTCCCATTCCCATAGCAACACGTTTAGGTGTGCCAAACAGATTTGCAAGTACCGGAATTGAATGCCCTTTAGGGTTTTCAAATAATAGCGCCGGCCCTTCGCCTCGCAATGTTCTATCAGCAATTTCCGTCATTTCTAGGTCAGGGTCGACCTCAGCAGTAATGCGAACTAACTCACCCTGCTCTTCTAGCTTGTCGATAAAATCTCTAAGATCTTTATATTTCATAATGAGCTAAACGTTTACCATTAATTTGAATGTAATTTTTATATACGAACTAGTAATTGTGAAAGTTTACTAATTACCATGTAACTTACTTTTAAATAACAAAAAAGCCCAATAAACATTGGGCTTTGCACGATTTAAGCGAATAAACAACGCGCTAAAAAGTTAACTACGCGCCCTTTTGACGTTTCATTGCTTTAAAGAACTCTTCATTCGTTTTTGTCATCGCCAGACGGTCAATTAAGAATTCCATTGCTTCAACTTCTTGCATTGGATTAACAATCTTTCTTAATATCCACATTTTCTGTAGTTCATCTTGAGAAGTCATTAGCTCTTCACGACGAGTACCAGAACGGTTGTAGTCGATAGCTGGGAATACACGACGCTCCGCAATTTTGCGGTTTAAGTGTAATTCCATGTTACCTGTACCTTTAAACTCTTCGTAGATTACTTCGTCCATCTTAGAACCTGTATCTACTAGCGCTGTAGCGATAATTGTTAAACTACCACCTTCTTCAACGTTACGAGCTGCACCAAAGAAACGCTTTGGTTTATGAAGTGCATTGGCATCAACACCACCTGTTAGTACTTTACCTGACGAAGGTATTACCGTGTTATAGGCACGAGCTAAACGAGTAATTGAGTCAAGTAAGATAACGACGTCTTTCTTGTGCTCTACTAAACGTTTTGCTTTTTCGATTACCATTTCAGCAACTTGAACGTGACGGCTCGCTGGCTCATCAAACGTTGAGGCTACAACTTCACCTTTTACAAGACGTTGCATCTCTGTTACTTCTTCCGGACGTTCGTCAATTAGAAGTACCATTAATGTTGCTTCTGGGTGGTTCGCTGCAATTGATGTTGCAATATTCTGCATTAACATCGTTTTACCCGCTTTTGGCGGAGCAACTATCAAACCACGTTGGCCACGACCAATCGGCGCTGCTAAATCTAGAACTCGAGCTGTAATATCTTCAGTTGAACCGTTACCGCGTTCCATAGAGAAGCGTGATGTAGGATGCAAAGGAGTTAAGTTTTCGAATAAGATTTTGTTGCGAGATATTTCAGGTTTGTCATGGTTAACTTGTTCTATTTTCAGTAACGCAAAATAGCGCTCTGAGTCCTTAGGCGGTCGAATCAATCCTGAAATTGAATCACCTGTTCTAAGGTTAAACCTGCGGATCTGGCTTGGCGACACATAAATGTCATCTGGACCAGCAAGGTAAGAAGAGTCTGCAGAACGCAAAAAGCCGAAGCCATCCTGTAAGATTTCTAATACTCCATCACCATAGATGGATTCACCGCTTTTGGCGTGTTTTTTCAAGATTGAAAAAATGATGTCTTGCTTGCGCAGACGCGCCATATTCTCTAAGCCCATCGACTCGGCTAATTGAACGAGTTCGCTAATTGGCTTATTTTTTAATTCACGTAAATGCATATTGAGATGTCTTTGTAATTGATAAGAAGGTTTTGAAGTTTTTGATTTAATATTTTTGGCGCGGGTTTGCGCAGACAGTAGATAAGTTAGCAGTAATTTTGACCACCGTAAAGCTTGAAGTCCCACAAACCTGCATTTTCTGCCACTTTTTTTTACGTTGGTAAGAAAATGACGCTTTTTCTACTGATTTTAAAAATTTCATTGTTCTATTTTTTATTTTCGATATTCTTTTACTTACTTAAAAACGAGCACAAGCGATCAATTCATTTAATGCGTTATTTTGTTCAGTTACTTTTTATTCTATGTTTAGCAGGGAACCTAATTGGGCCAAGTGTCTCAGTTTTGGCGAACGCCGAGAATGATAAGCAACTCATTTGTACAAAAAACGGTTTTGAGTGGGTTTCAAAAACAACAGCCAACGAGTTTTACAACCAGCTTGCCATAGAAATAGGGATTGAAGCTGACGCTTTTAGCGATCTTGATCCTAAGGTCCCGCCACACCACTCCTATTCTTCTGGTCACTGCCCACTGTGTATTTTTGAACTTGATGCACCTGCAATTGTTCATTCTAACTATCTAACCCTTCAAGCCGTTGAAGTACATCACGTTAAAATTTCAGCTACTCTTTTTGCTCAATCCTATTCAACGCAATATCTTCAACCCGAAGGTCGAGCCCCTCCAACGCACCTTGTTTAAACAAAAATAATTAAAATTTATTAAACAAGGATTTAAAATGAAGTACAAAACTGTATTGGCTCCGTTATGCGGCCTGTTAAGCATATCTGCACCTGCTGTTGCAGAAACATCAATGGAAGTGATTGAAATAACTACAAAGAAGATCACATCTAAAACATCATCCCAACCACTAGAACAAAGTGTCACCTCTCCTGATGCTGCGGACTGGCTAACATCCGCCGCTGGAGCCGCCGCCAATAAAAATGGTGCTATTACTGGTATAGCGCAATATCGTGGTTTATTTGGCGATAGAGTTGGCGTGTCTATAGATGGCCAAACTATTGTTGGTGCAGGACCTAACGCTATGGATGCGCCTATGAGTTATGCGAATCCCACCAACGTTGAATCCGTCACCATATACCGTGGTATTGCACCGGTTTCTGCAGGTCTAAATACCTTTGGTGGCGCAATTAAAATTAACCACCGACAAGCAAAGTTTTCTGACTCAGCGGACGCTTTATTTAGCGGTGACTTAACGGCAGGTTATAAACAACAGGGTGATGCCTATTTTGTAGCGCCTACTTTAAATATCGCTAACCAAAACTTGGCCTTTTTAGTGTTTGGTAACAAACAATCAGCTGATGACCAAGAAACCGCGAGTGGTTTTGATATTGTCCCTTCAAGTTATGAAAGAACTCAGTCTGGTTTTGACTTAGGCTATTTAACAGAACAAACAGAAACCCACTTTAATTTCAAGAATACGGATACTAAGCCAAGCGGCACAGCGGCATTACCAATGGATATTGATTACATAAAAACTGATCAATTTAATCTGTCAGGCGAAATTCAAAATAATGAACAAAACATAAAGTGGAATGTAAATTACACAGACGCTACGCACGGCATGGACAACTATAGCCTTCGCACCAACATGAACCCAATGATGACAAGATACAATACCGCTGAATCAACGTCTTTTGGTGGCCATGTATCGGTAGAAATGCCGTTTTCTTTGATTGAAAATTCAATGGTAGTTTTAGGTACTGACTGGCTATTCTCAGAACACAAAGCCGTAATTACTTCTCCAGACAACATGATGTTTAACGTGGTGAACTTTAATGATGTTACGGACGAAGTGGTTAGTGTGTTCGCGGAAGTAAAAACCGATTTAACCGACGGCCAGCTCACCTTAGGTTTAAGAGCAAAACAACATGAAAGTGATGCGGGAGACGTTAGTCACCATATGGCTATGATGAATCCTGCAATTATGATGCTTCGTGATAACTTTAACTCTGCAAATACTGATCAAACAGAAACGCTTTATGACGTATCAGCTGCCTATACGCACTTATTGTCTGAAGAGTTGTCACTACTTGTTTCAGGCGCCATAAAACAACGCGCACCGTCTTATCAAGAAAGGTATCTTTGGGTTCCAATGCAAGCCACTGGTGGTTTAGCTGATGGCCATACTTATGTAGGCAACCCTGAGCTAGAACACGAAACTGCTTATCAATTTAACCTAGGCTTAGAATATAAACTGGCTGATGTACTTATTTCACCACAGTTGTTTTACCAAAATATAGACGATTATATTCAAGCGACACCATCTACCAATATGCAAGCGAATATGGTTGCAACTATGATGACGGGAAGCGCGCCTATGCAGTTCGCTAATGTTGAAGCATCACTTTATGGGGCTGACGTTATTGCACAATGGGCAGTTAATGACGACCTATACTTGGATGGCTCAATTAGCATGGTTCGTGGTGAGCGTGACGATATTGATGATGACTTATATCGAATTAGCGCAGATACATTGAGACTTTCAGCTAGCTACCAGTTGAATGATTGGTTGTTTAAAGTAACCGAACAATTAACGGCAAGCCAAGATAGAGTCTCTGCTATTAACAACGAGTCAAAAACAACGGGTTACGGCACAACTGAAGTTTCTGCATTTTATGCGCAGCAAAATTGGTCTGTCACCATTGGAATTTCAAACTTGTTTGATAAGTCATATACCAATCATTTAGCTGGTCGTTACAGACCAATGACAATGAACAGCAGCATGGACTCAAGCATGGACATGGGAAGCTCTATGGATATGGGAAGTGCTATGGATATGGGCAGCAGCATGGAAATGGATAACAATATGAGTAGCTTACAAACGGGGGATAAAATCCCGGCGATTGGACGAAATATTTATATCTCGGGTTCCATTGCTTTCTAAGTTATTAATATTGTAACAAAGTGTGCTTTAAAGTGGTTAACTAACGCTTTAAAGCACTTATCTCATCTGACCTCACTATTTATTCCCTTTTTCTAATATTTATGTTTGATTTATGAATATAAATTGAGTAGCTTTAAGTTGCCGATATAAATTCGTTATCAAAAATATAAAAGGTTATCTGATGTTACATGACCCAGTTACGCAAGCTACACTGATTTTTTTTGAAGATGGCGCTCTTGATCTGCGTCACGAAACACATAACTTCAACAAAAATCAAAACGGCCGTATTGTTATACCTGAGGAATTGAAACAAGGACGCTCTATTATCGCAGTATGCGATGGTCAGGTAGATATTTTAAATAGTATTGGGGATAGGATTGTCCCGTTTGAAGGTGTTGCATAGAGCTGTTGTGTAGAGATTTGTCGAAGGTAATTTCGCTATGACGTTGCAAATATAGTCTCCACTCAATATATAAAAGTAAAAAAAGCCACTTTAGATAAGTGGCTTTTTTGTGTCTCAATATAAATTAGTTTCTAACGTTCAGTATCGTTAACTACACTGCCTTTTAAACCGTAATACGCAATGTAAACGAAGCAGAGAACAGGTAAAACAAATGATGCTGTTAGACCAAGGGTATCCGCCATAACGCCTTGTAAAACTGGTAATAATGCTCCGCCAACAATAGCTAAACACAGAACACCAGAACCATGACTGGTATATTCTTTCAGATTCTTTAAGGCTAATGAAAAAATAGTTGGGAACATTATAGAGTTACATAGACCAACAAGAAGTATTGCCCACATTGAAACAAAACCACTGGTAGTCAATGAGATAGCTATTAACAGACATGCCATGAAGGCGTTAAATGCTAACGTTTTACCCGCATCAACTTTCTGCATTACTGCTGCGCCAATAAATCGTCCAACCATAGCGCCACCCCAATAATAAGTAATAAACGCTGCAGCTTGAACCTCTTCCATTGCGCTAACTCGGTCTAGCCCTAAATAGTTTATAAGTAAGCTACCTATACTAACTTCAGCTCCAACGTAGACAAATATACCAACGGCACCTAAGGCCAAATGCTTATGTTTTAATGCTTCTTTAAAGTCTGCAATTGTAGAGGAGTTTTTGTTCTCCGCCGGTTGCTGAATAGCAGGCAGTTTCAGAAATGCGAAAATTAACGCAAGTATTAATAACATTAGTGCCAATAATAAATATGGCACTTTGACCGAAGATCCAAGTTCCGCGCCTTCATTAACGGCAGCGCCTAAAATCAATAAGCCTCCAAAAGAAGGTGCTACTGTAGTCCCTAACGCATTAAACGCTTGAGTTAGGGTCAGTCTAGATGAAGATGTTTTTGGGTCGCCTAATGCACTAACATAAGGATTTGCAGAAACTTGCAGAATAGTAATTCCTGAAGCCAGTACAAATAATGCTCCTAAAAATAGCCCATAAACTTTATATGCAGCTGCTGGGTAAAATAGAACACACCCAATTGCCGCTATCAATAAACCAACAACAATACCTTTTTGGTACCCAAGCTTCGAAACCAATTTTCCTGCTGGTAGTGATACCAGAAAATAAGCGCTAAAAAAGCAGAATTGAATCAACATTGCTTGGGTGTAGTTTAGTGAAAACAGATTTTTTAAGTACGGGATCAATATGTCGTTAAGACAAGTAATAAAGCCCCACATAAAAAACAAAGAAGTAAGTGATATCAATGCAAAACGAGTATTCGACTCACCTGTTTCACTTTGCACAGGACTATTTTTACCCGCATTTTCAATAGACATTTTGATTAACCTTAATAGCGTTTTATACGCCTTCTTATAATAGTGTTATCTACTTTACTTGTTTTTATTTAATGGAGAAATAACTTTAGCTTTCATAATGTTAGAGCCAACTCATAAACAGTCTTTTTTGATACAAAAAAGGCCCTTAAAAGGACCTTTTAAATACCACGTTCCGCTAAACGTAATTAACGCAATTAACGTAAAGTAACGTACTCTTCCGCTGATGTTGGGTGAATGGCGACACAAGCGTCAAAATCTGCTTTTGTTGCGCCCATTTTGATAGCCACGCCAAACCCTTGCAGAATTTCGTCCATGCCAAGACCAATACCATGAATACCAACAACAAGCTCATTGTCGCCAGCGCAAATTAGTTTCATTTTAGTCATCTGGCGGTGTTCTGTTAATGCCGTATACATAGCGGCAAAGCTTGAGTTGTATACTTTTACATTGTCTTTGCCGTATTGAACAATAGCCTGCTCTTCCGTTAGGCCCATTGTTCCAATTGCTGGGTGACTGAAGACAACGGTTGGGATATTAGTGTAATCCATCACAACGTCGGTAATATTATTGAATAAACGCTCTGCTAAAATACGTCCAGACTTAACCGCAACCGGTGTTAATTCAACTTTACCTATGATATCGCCCAATGCGTAAACGCCTGGAACGTTAGTTTCATGATGCTCATCAACTGGAATGTAACCCCATTCATCACGTTTAACACCTGACGCTTCAATATTGATATTGTCAGTACTTGGTGTACGACCAATCGCCCAAATTACACAATCAGTTTCTACTTGAGTACCGTTTTCAAATTCAAGCACTAAGCTACCATCTGCCTGTTTTACAACTCGTTTAGGCACGCTATGTGTTAATAATTCAATACCATCTTCAGCCATCATTTCTACTAGTGTTTCAGAAATCATAGTATCGAAATTACGTAAAGGCGCGTGTTTACGAACCGCTAATTTAGTTTCAGTACCCAGGCTATTTAATACGCCCGCCAATTCAACAGCAATATAACCTGCACCTACAACAACCGTTCTTTTTGGTTGTTCGTTTAGATCAAAAAAGCCATCAGAATCAATACCTAAATCAGCGCCTTCAATCTCAGGCCAAGTAGGACGACCGCCTGTGGCAATCGTAATATGGTCAGCGGTATATTGCTTGCCATCTACTTCTATTGTTTTTGCATCAACAAACTTAGCAAAGCCGTTAATTACCGTAACGTCGTTATTTCCTAATACGCGATCGTAAGAACCATGAATTCTTTTGATATAAGCTTCGCGGCTAGCAACAAGCTTGCTCCAATCAAATTTATTAACCGTCACATCAAAACCATAGTCTGGGCTATATTTATGAATAGCCTCGGCAACTTGAGCGCCAAACCACATGGCTTTTTTAGGTACACAACCTACGTTTACGCAAGTACCGCCCATTGCTTTCGCTTCTACTAGTGCTACTTTTGCGCCACGCATTGCTGCTCTGTTCGCCGATGCAATACCACCGCTTCCGCCACCAATGGCAATATAGTCAAAATGAGTTGTCATAAATCTGATCCTGTAAAATTACTATCCCGTAAGGATATGGGCTACGATGAATAAAACCAAATAGAAATATTAGATAATCACCATCGATATTTTTATTCTAATACAAAACCTTGTAAAACAGGGTTGTCGCACCTATTTATTAACTAATTATTTTAATCACCGCTGACAAGGTCGTTTATGTCTGAATCTAACAACCCATTATTATCTGATTTTCAATTGCCGCCATTCTCAAAAATTAAGCCGGAACATGTTAAACCGGCTGTTGAGGCGTTGATTAAAGAGTGCAAAGAAGCCATTGAAAAAGCCGTTTCTGAAGCAGAACCAACTTGGAAAACCTTAGTAGAAGACGTTGAAAAAGCAGACAATAAATTATCAAAAGCTTGGTCACCTGTTTCTCACATGAATTCAGTGGTTAGTACTGACGAAATGCGTGATGCGTACGAGTCTTGTCTTCCTATTTTAAGTGAATACGGTACTTGGGTTGGCCAGCATGCTGAACTATTTAAAGCGTACGAGAACCTAAGTAAATCAAGCCAGTTTGATTCTCTTAATGCCGCTCAGCAAAAAGTCATCACAAATGCACTTCGTGATTTCAAATTATCAGGTATCGATTTACCACCAGAGCAGCAAAAACGATATGGCGAAATTCAAAGCCGACTTTCAGATTTAAGCTCACAGTTTAGTAATAATGTTTTAGATGCTACGCATGCATGGCAGAAAGTCATCACAGATGAATCTGAACTAGCTGGTCTACCGGAGTCAGCCATTGCCGCCGCTAAGCAAATGGCTGAAATGAAAGAGCTTGACGGTTACCTGTTTACGCTAGATTTCCCAAGCTACTTACCAGTAATGACATACTCTGACAACGTGTCTTTACGCCAAGAAATGTACACAGCATTTACCACTCGAGCGTCTGAAGAAGGCCCTAACGCCGGTGAATTTAACAACACCGAGCTCATGGAAGAGATCATGGCGCTTCGTCATGAGGTATCTAATTTACTTGGCTTTGACAGTTATGCTGACAAGTCTGTTGCAACAAAAATGGCGTCATCGCCTGAGCAAGTAACTGAGTTTTTAACGCAACTTGCAGAAAAATCGGTACCTCAAGCCAAGCAAGAAGTGGCCGAGCTTAAAGCGTTCGCTAAAGATGAACATGGTGTTTCAGACCTAAATCCTTGGGACTACACTTACTACGGTGAGAAGTTAAAACAAGCTAAATACTCTATTTCAGACGAACAGTTACGTCCTTATTTCCCAGCTGAAACCGTTGTAAATGGCCTGTTTAAAACCGTAGAACGTTTGTTTGGCATTACCGTTAAAAAACATCCAGAAACAGTTGATACTTGGCATAAAGATGTTCAGTTTTTTGATATTTACGATCAAGAAAGTGAATACCGTGGTAGCTTTTTCTTAGACTTATATGCTCGCGAGAAAAAACGTGGTGGTGCTTGGATGGACGATTGCCAAGGCCGAATTAAGTTTTCGACTGGTGAACTACAAACCCCAATTGCTTATTTAACGTGTAACTTTAATCAGCCTATTGGTGACCAACCTGCCCTATTTACTCACGATGAAGTCGTTACTTTGTTCCACGAGTTTGGACATGGTATTCACCATATGCTTACGCAAGTTGACGAAGCTGCGGTTTCTGGAATAAATGGTGTAGCTTGGGATGCTGTTGAATTACCAAGTCAGTTTTTAGAAAACTGGTGTTTTGAAGAGGAAGCGTTATCGTTTATTTCTGGCCACTTTGAGACGACCGAACCTTTACCTAAAGACTTGTTAGACAAAATGCTAGCGGCTAAAAACTTCCAATCAGCGATGATGATGGTTCGCCAATTAGAATTCAGCCTGTTTGACTTCAGAATTCACGCAGAATACAAACCTGAGACTGGCGCTCGTATTCAGGAAATTTTAGATGATGTTAGAACGACAGTGTCTGTTATTACGCCTCCGTCATTTAACCGCTTCCAACATAGCTTTGGACACATCTTTGCAGGTGGCTACGCCGCTGGTTATTACAGCTACAAATGGGCTGAAGTTTTATCAGCCGATGCCTTTTCTAAATTTGAAGAAGACGGTATCTTTAACTCAACAACAGGTCACTCGTTCTTAACTAATATTTTAGAGCGTGGTGGAAGCCAAGAGCCAATGGAGCTATTTAAAGCCTTCA
>Ga0209603_1000132_pt1 | contig 98876 bp, 102 predicted proteins | sample COGITO_mtgs_1206_FD_184812 | JGI IMG/M metagenome (GOLD analysis project Ga0209603, IMG submission 184812) | Pelagic marine microbial communities from North Sea - COGITO_mtgs_120607 (SPAdes) (version 2) | ecosystem: Environmental > Aquatic > Marine > Epipelagic ...
ACTATTTTTGATCCCTCATTAAGCAAACTAAAAGCCTCCGGATTACTCCCCGAACAGATGGGATGGTTCCCTGAAAAAATAACCACCGATCTTTCGGCTGTTATTTTGGGAATGCACGCCAAAAAAGACAATCCCGAATTGCTTCGCGCCCAAGAATTGGGATTAAAAATTTACTCCTATCCGGAATATCTCTACCATATCAATCAAGAAAAAACTCGAATTGTTATTGCTGGTAGCCATGGAAAAACCACCATCACAGCCATGATTCTCCATGTGCTTCACTACCATCAGGTACCGATCGATTACATGATCGGAGCCGCATTGGAGGGCTATGAAAATGCAGTGTATTTGACCAAGAACAATGATTTTGTGCTCTTGGAAGGAGACGAGTATCTCTCTTCTGCCATCGATTCCCGTTCAAAATTCCTTTGGTACGAACCCCATTTGGCGGTCATCAGTGGAATTGCCCGAGACCACGTGAATGTATTTCCAACAGATGCGAGCTATGTTGAACAGTTTGAGAAATTTATAGCCAGCATTCAGCCAGGCGGGGTGTTGATTTACAACAGTGAAGATCCAGTTGTTAGCCGATTGGCATTGGCCAGCCAAAACACCATAAAAAAGACTTCTTACACTACCGCACAACATACGATCCAAGCAGGAGTGACCTATTTGCAAACCGATGAAGGAGGCGTTCCCCTTTCTGTTTTTGGAGAACACAATATGTCCAATCTGTCAGCCGCCCTATGGATTTGTCAGTTGGTAGGGGTTAGCGAGGAAGCATTTATGGAGGCAATTCCTTCTTTTAGAGGGGCGTCCAAAAGATTGGAACGTCTTGCTAAAGGGAAAAGTAGTTGGCTTTTTAAGGATTTTGCCCATGCACCTAGCAAGGTTCAGGCAACCACAGCAGCGGTCAAAAAACAGTTTGAAAGCAAAAAAGTACTTGCCTGTTTGGAATTGCACACCTACAGCAGTTTGAACCCTGAGTTTATCCCAGCCTATCAAAACACTATGGATGCCGCTGATGAAGCCTTTATCTTTTACGATCCTGCGGCCTTGAAAATCAAAAACCGTCCTGACTTGTCGGTTGAAAGTATTGAAGCGGCGTTTCGGCATCCCAATTTAAAAGTCTTTACCCAGCCCGAAGCGCTGCATCAGCAACTTCAGTCTATGGACTATCAAGATACGGTGCTACTGATGATGAGTTCCGGAAACTACGGAATTATGGATTGGGAGGCGTTGATTCGTCAGTTGACGTTGTTCTAGTTTGGTGTTGTGCGTAGAGGTTTTGGATGATATCCTGCATGGCAGGATATTTATCTTCCAAGGCTTTTTGGGCTTCTGATCGATCTTTTTGGTGCTTGTCCTGTGAGATTTTGTGTTTTCCCTCCCAAGCGGTGATTTCAATTTCAAAACCGACGATATAAGCCAAAGCCGCTTCCATTCGTGGGTTGTCAGCTTCTAGCCGATAGCGTGGTTCGCTTCCTTCCAGTACCTTCGTCATGGTAATAAGGCTCTTTTTCACCTTTTCAGGATCCTCAATAAAACGGGGAACTCCCTTAAAATGCGCTTTAAAATAATTCCATGTAGGCAGTTGAGTGGAATGATAGACAGCAGGTGAGATATAGGTCTCCGGCCCGTGAAAAATCAGGGTAACAGATGATTCCTTTTGAAAGCTTTCCCATTGGGGATTGAAACGATCTAGATGCCCCACAAAAACCCCAAGCCCATCATTTCCTTGATATACCAACGGAATATGCGAGCTGTAGATGCTGCCTTCCAAAGAAGAAATAACAGTAGCCAAAGGAAAAGCCTTTGCCAGATAGACGCAATTCTCAAAATTGGCTTCTTGGTGGTGTGGTGGTGGATATTTCATAATGCAGTGCTGTAAAAATACAGCATCTTATGCAATCCCCATAGTGACTGCTGTCTTTTGCTAACAATAAGTCAATTTTAGCTTGATTGGTTTTTTACTACTTTTATACGTCAACACTCCCCTTAAATCTGTTCTATGCCGATGAATAACTTACTGTTGGGATTCAGCACTCATCAAAGAACAAAAAGACTAGGCTAGGAGTGTAAATGAAATATTAGGATCTAGTCCTTATATGCAGTAGTTGCCTTCAAAATGAAAATATTTACCGAAAAATCAAGCCCTATACATAAATAATGGATGATTACGGATATTCAATAAAGATTTTTTCCAATGGCACTTGACTCAATAAAATTTGGAGGATAAATAAAGCAGCAAATAACAACCAAAGTTTATGAAAGGATGTGATATTTTATTTTTGTTTTATATGTTGCTATTATGAGCGGCTAATCTAAATTCAAAAAAGACAGCCATGAGCCCCAAAAAAGAACGCAACCTAACGATCAAAGACTGGGACTTGACCGATCGTCCGAGGGAAAAACTTTTACAAAAAAAGGTGTATCGGCATTGAGTAATGCCGAGCTTTTGGCCATTATTATAGGGAGCGGACGGCCGGGGCTAAGTGCTGTGGATTTAATGAAAAATCTACTCAGCACCTCCGAACATCGCTTACAGCAATTGAACCAAAAAAGTATTGCATAATTCACGAAGTTCGATGGAATCGGAATGGCTAAGACTGTAAAGATCAAAGCCGCTTTGGGGCTTGCTTCTCGTTTTTCCACGGAGGGTATTTTGGATCGACCGGCCATTCAATCCAGTGCCATGGCGTTTCAGTTTTTTAGAGACGATCTGTCGGCTTTGGATCACGAGCAATTTTGGGTGCTTTATCTCAATTGGGCTCATCGGTCGGTGGGCAAACTGCAACTCAGCAAAGGCGGTATTGCGGAAACGGTGGTGGATCTACGGCTTTTGTTCAAACGCGCATTAGAATTAAATGCCACAGCCATTATCATGGCGCATAACCATCCTTCCGGAAACCTTACACACATTGCTAGTGATCGCAACCTGACCCAACGAGTTCGCAAAGCCGCTGGCTTTTTTGATATAAAGTTGCTTGACCATGTGATTCTTTCAGGAAAAAAATACTTTAGCTTTGCAGATAAACAGTTGTTTTGAGTTTACTTGTTTATACACCAAAAATCACCACCCGATTCCAGTATGTGTTTCGGCAACTGTTTGTTCGAATTTTAGAGATTCCTGTTTCTTTTACATCTTCTTTGGATGCGTTTGTGGCTTTCTCAGGCGCTAAATTTAGTTATGCACCCCAGCCGTTGGGGCAAGAGTTCCATGTGTATGCTTCTGGTTTTTTGACCGAACAGGGAATTTCCTATCAAGAATTAAAAAAAGGAGAGTGGCAGGGCCTCCAAGTTTTGTTTTCGCATAACAACAACTCACGCATTCCTTTCGATATTTTCGCGGCTAGCTTTTACTGTTTGTCACGTTATGAAGAATACCTTCCGCATCTCAAGGACGAAGAAAACCGCTATCCTGCTAGTGCCTCTTGGCTCACCGCTGCCGATAGCTTGGAAATTCCACTAGTGGATGCTTGGGCCGTTGCTTTTTTAAAAGAACTGCAACAGGAATTCCCCGATTTATCATCACCCGATAGAGATTCCGATGGCCCAATACGACCGTTTTTTACCATCACTAGTCCGTTTAAATACCTCTACAAACCCAGCTTGACCAAATTGGGGCAGTGGCTACAATCGGTTTGGCATTTAAAATTGTGGGATGCCTTGGAGCAATGTTTGGTAGAACTCCGTATTTTGCGCGATCCTTTTGATACCTATGACCAAATGATTCCTCTTTTGTCAAAAGGAAAAGTGGCACCAGCCTTTTATTTTTTGTTTGCTCAAAAACCTTATGAGGGTATTGCTACGGCAATCTACAACACAAAATTACAGGCGCTTATCAAAGGTGTTTCTGATGACTTTCCCGTTTCGGTATTGTTTTCCCATCATGCGCAGCAGGATACGGAAGAACTCGCTTTTGAACTCAATAATGTTAAACAACTCATTCACCGTCCCATTCTTCGGGCGTGTTTTCACCGAGGGGTTGGAACCATTTCCGAGGGCTACGCCAAACTTTTGGAGCAAGAAGTGCATCATGATCTGAGTATGGGATACGAAGAGACGATTGGTTATCGTGCTTCAACGGCGGTTCCTTTTTATTATTATGATTTGGAAAATGAATACCAAACCCCTCTGATGCTTCATCCGATTGTAGCCACGGAAAAAGGACTGCGAATGCTTGGCTGCAAAAGGGCTTTTGACAAACTCGAAAAATTACTGAAAGCCCATCCAACCCCTACGGCCAAGCAAAGACTCGCTTTTTCCAATGCCATCTGGCAAGATGAGGAAAGCAATCGACCTTGGCGACAAAATTTTTTGAACTATCTTGAGCATCATGCTCGACCTTAGTAGCGTAACGACACTATTTTTTGATTTGGACCACACCCTCTGGGATTTTGAAACCAATTCTGCACTTACATTTCAGAAAATTTTTGAAGAAGAAAACATTCCCATTCCTCTCCAAACCTTTATTGAAGTGTATAGTCCCATCAATCATTCCTGTTGGAAACTGTATCGGGAAAATAAGATTACGCATATCGAATTGCGGAATCTCCGACTGGAAAAAACATTCAAAATACTTCATTTTGACTATTCAGAACGCTTGTTGTCCGTTGTCAATGAGCGTTATATCGAGTACCTCAGTGACTTTACGCATTTGTTTGATGGAACCTTCGAATTGCTAGAAAAGCTGCAAAAACGCTACGAAATGCACATCATTACCAATGGATTTGACAATGTTCAGTTCCATAAAATGAGGAATTCAGGACTACAGCCTTTTTTTGGACACGTTTTTACAGCCGAACAGGTAGGCTATAAAAAACCAAGCCCTGAAATATTTGAATATGCGTTAGCCCAATCCGGAAAAACAGCTATGGAATGTATTATGATTGGGGATAGCTTAGAAGCCGATATTGAAGGAGCTTTGGATTTATCCATACAAGCCATTCATTTTAATTCGCATGGGGAGGAAAGCCATAGTGCTTGTCCCATCGTTCATTCCTTAAAAGAAATAGAAGCGCTGTTGCTGTAAAAATCAAGCATCCAACCCGATTCGGACATTTGTAGCCCAATAAATATTTCTATTTTAGCGAGAAACTCTCCCAGATGAATTTAGCTCATGCACAAAAAGCAGTAGACGACTGGATCCAAGAACATGGTGTTCGTTATTTTGACGAATTGACCAATATGGCACAGCTCACAGAAGAAGTTGGCGAGGTGGCACGGATCATTGCACGACGCTATGGTGAACAAAGCGAAAAACCCTCTGACAAGGACAAAGATCTTGGGGAAGAATTGGCTGATGTGATTTTTGTGGTTTTGTGTTTGGCCAACCAAACCGATATTGATTTACAAGCCGCATTTGACAAAAAAATGAATATCAAAACCCAGCGTGACCACGACCGCCATCATAACAATCCTAAGCTCAACGCCTAACTCATTATGAAGCTTGCCCTCCAGCATCTCACTGCAGTACTCCATCATCAACTCAATATTACCGGTTCCAAAAGCGAGTCCAATCGCCTTTTGGTACTGCAAGCTCTGTTTCCACAATTGGAAGTAGTCAATCTTTCCAATGCTGATGATGTCAAAGCAATGCTTTCCGCCTTGGGAAGTACGGATCCTTTGAAAGATATTCATCATGCCGGAACGACCATGCGTTTTCTAACGGCCTACTACGCAACCAGCGAGGGTCAAACCGTAAGCATAACCGGTTCGCAGCGAATGCAAGAAAGACCCATCGGGATTTTGGTCGAGGCCCTTCGCCAATTGGGTGCCTCTCTTTCCTATGAAAAAAAGGAAGGCTATCCTCCATTACGAATCGAAGGAAAAAAGATTGAGACCACAGAAGTACAACTGCCTGCTTCTGTAAGCAGCCAGTACATCTCAGCGTTGATGCTGGTAGCACCTCGTTTGGAAAAAGGGTTGGAGATTGTTTTGGAAGGAACCATCACTTCTGTGCCCTATATAAAAATGACCCAAGCCTTGTTGGAACGTGTGGGAATTAAGACTCAATTTGAAGGAAATCGCATTCAGATAGCCACATTTCAGGGAAAGATGGATGCGCAAACATTAGTGGTGGAGTCGGATTGGAGTTCGGCCTCCTATTTTTACAGTATGGTGGCGTTGGCGTCGGAAGCCAAAATTGAACTCACAAGCTACCGAAAGGACAGTCTGCAAGGGGATGCCGTTTTGCAAGATTTATACCGTGAATTGGGAGTTAGCACTCACTTTACTGAAAAGGGAATTGTCCTTGAAAAAATAACCAATTTCACACCGCCAGAAAAAGTAGCTTTTGATCTGGTGAATGCTCCCGACTTGGCACAGACCATCGCCGTGAGTTGTGCTGGACTGGGTGTAGGGTGCGACCTCACAGGGCTTCATACGCTTAAAATCAAAGAGACGGATCGCTTAGTGGCTCTTGAAAAAGAGCTCACCAAATTAGGAGCGGTTATTTGTGTGACAGAAGACAGTCTCCATTTGGAATCTGGAGCAGAACTAAAATCTCAAATAGCAATCGCTACTTACCAAGACCATCGCATGGCGTTGGCCTTTGCTCCACTGGCATTAAAAGTTCCTATTATCATTGAAGAAGCCATGGTTGTCACCAAATCCTATCCCGATTATTGGAGAGATTTGGAAGCCCTTGGATTTCATTTAGATAAAAAATAATATTTGTCCCCAAATATTTGACTTCCCCTACCTTGACACCCTATATTTGCATCCACTAAATACGGACTATGAAACTTTCTAATTTTAATTTTGAATTACCCAGTTCCTTACTCGCACAACACCCGGCTTCGGATCGAGACGAATCCCGACTGATGGTGTTGAACCGCAAAGAAGGTTCCATCTCACACCAAACCTTTAAGGATGTGATCAATTTTTTTGACGAGGGAGATGTCATGGTGCTGAATAACACGAAAGTTTTTCCTGCCCGTTTGTTTGGAAACAAAGAAAAAACAGGAGCTCGTATCGAAGTATTTTTGCTTCGCGAACTCAGCGAAGAGCAACGACTTTGGGATGTATTGGTTGATCCAGCGCGTAAGATTCGTATTGGAAACAAACTCTATTTTGGCCCAGATGAAAGTTTGGTGGCAGAAGTCATCGACAATACAACTTCGCGCGGAAGAACCCTCCGATTTTTATTTGACGGGTCTTATGCGGAGTTTCGAACCAAACTCAAGGAATTAGGGCAAACACCACTTCCCAAATACATCAAAAGAGATGTAGAAGACCAAGACACCGAACGCTATCAAACAATTTATGCCAAGCACGAAGGGGCTGTGGCGGCACCAACCGCTGGTTTGCACTTCTCTAAGCATTTGTTGAAACGTTTGGAAATCAAAGGAGTGGACTTGGCCGAATTGACACTCCACGTTGGTTTGGGGACTTTTAGCCCTGTTGAGGTAGAAGACCTCTCCAAACACAAAATGGATTCTGAAGAACTCATTATCGATCAAAAAGCAGTGGAAACTGTGAACAATGCATTGCAAGAAAAACGCAGAATTTGTGCGGTTGGGACTACCGTAATGCGTGGATTGGAAAGTTCCGTTTCCTCAAGAAACACCTTGAATACCTATCAAGGATGGACGCATAAGTTTATTTTTCCTCCCTACGACTTTTCAATTGCCAATTGTATGATCACGAACTTTCATACGCCAAAGTCAACGCTTTTGATGATGGTTTCTGCATTTGCCGATCCCGATTTCATCAAAGAAGCTTATGAGGAAGCGATTAAAGAAGATTACAATTTCTATTCATATGGCGACGCCATGCTGATATTGTAAGCTGCAAAACTGCTATTGTGAAACAAGACGTACGAGCCCTTAGTTTAGATGAACTCAGGGCTTTTTTTATCGAACAAGGGGAAAAACCATTCCGAGGCAACCAAGTCTATCAATGGCTTTGGCAAAAAGGCATTCATGACTTTGAAGGGATGACCAATCTCTCCGTGCCCATCCGTGCGCTTTTGGAAACACATTTCTCCATTAATCACATAGCCATAGACACTCAGCAAAAAAGTAAAGACGGAACCCTTAAGAATGCCGTGCGGCTTCACGATGGACTTATTGTTGAGTCCGTATTGATCCCCACGGCCACACGTTCCACAGCTTGTGTATCTTCTCAAGTGGGTTGCAGTTTGGACTGTACCTTCTGTGCCACCGCTCGTTTGAAACGAATGCGGAATTTGAATCCTGATGAGATATACGATCAAGTGATGGCGATGGATCAGCAAAGCCGTATGTATTTTAACCGTCCGTTGTCCAATATCGTATTTATGGGGATGGGAGAGCCTTTGATGAACTATAAAAACGTAGTGGCAGCCATTGATAAAATCACAGACCCCAGTGGAATGGGAATGGCACCAAGAAGAATCACCTTGTCCACCTCCGGGATTCCTAAAATGATTAAAAAATTGGCGGAGGAGTATCCGAAATTCAAATTGGCTGTATCCCTTCACAGCGCACGCCAAAGCATTCGGGAGCAAATCATGCCATTTGCTAAAACATTTCCTTTGGAAGATCTTCTTGAAGCCCTTCACTATTGGTATGACACCACCAAAAGCAGAGTGACTTTTGAATATGTGGTTTGGGAAGGAATCAATGATACTGCGGAAGATATTGACGCTTTGGTGGCCTATTGTCATCAAGTTCCTTCCAAAGTAAACCTCATTCAATACAATAGTATTGGAGATGCTCAATTCAAGCAAGCCTCCAATGCCAAAGTAGCCGAATACCAGCAAGCCCTTGAGAGCAAGGGGATTGTCGTGACGATTCGTAATTCCAGAGGATCCGACATTGATGCCGCATGCGGACAGTTGGCCAACAAAACCCAAGTATAAAAAGGGATTCCCAGACGAGGTGGTAATTTAGTAGTATATTTGAGAGGCGTATGAAAGTGGTCGAAAGAATAAAAGCCCCAATATATGATGAGATGGAAAACTTTGAAAAAAAGTTTACCCAATCCATGGCGTCCAAAGTCTCGCTTCTTAGCCGAATCACCCATTTTATTGTCAATCGAAAAGGAAAGCAAATGCGTCCAATGTTTGTTTTTTTGGTTGCTAAAATGTTTGGTGAAGGCAAGGTAAAGGAACGCACTTACCGTGGTGCTTCCGTAATCGAGCTGATTCATACAGCAACCTTGGTTCACGATGATGTAGTGGATGATAGTAACTATCGCCGTGGTTTTTTCTCTTTAAACGCTTTATGGAAGAATAAAATTGCCGTTCTGGTAGGCGACTATCTTTTGTCCAAAGGCCTTATTCTTTCTATTGAAAATGAAGATTTTGATTTACTTAAAATCATCTCGGAAGCCGTCCGAGAAATGAGCGAAGGTGAATTACTTCAGATTGAAAAAGCACGGAGCTTAGATATTACCGAGGAAGTATATTATGAAATCATTCGTCAAAAAACAGCCACATTGCTTGCAGCCTGTTGTGCTATGGGAGCTCAATCGGTCAATGCAGATCCGGAATCTGTTCGTCAAATGCACAAATTCGGATCGCTGATTGGAATGGCTTTTCAGATCAAAGATGATTTGTTTGATTATGGCGAGGCTAAAATTGGAAAACCACTAGGTATTGATATCAAGGAAAAAAAGATGACCCTCCCGTTGATTCGAACCCTTAATGTGATTACGCCCCAAGAAAGACGATGGTTAATCAATATTGTCAAAAACAAAAACAAGGATAAAAAAGCAGTAAAGCAAGTGATCGCAAAGGTCAAAGAAAAAGGTGGTTTGGAATTTGCCTTAGAAAAAATGAAGACCTATCGAATCCAAGCACTTGAAATTCTCTATACTTATCCCAAGACCGATTACCGTGATGCCTTAGAATTAATGCTCAATTATGTAATTGAGCGAAAATATTAAGGATACTTTCCTATTTTTATTGTCCAACTCATAATCTGTGATTTCAAGATCCACTATAGATCAAGTATATGATGCCGCTCGCTTGGAGGAAGTGATTGGGGATTTTGTCGTCCTAAAGAAATCGGGCTCCAACTTCAAGGGGTTAAGTCCTTTTTCACAAGAGAAAACGCCAAGTTTTATGGTTTCTCCAGTTAAGCAGATTTGGAAAGACTTCAGCAGCGGGAAAGGGGGTAATGTGGTTGCATTCTTGATGGAACACGAGCATTTTACTTATCCTGAAGCCATTCGTTACTTGGCCAAGAAGTACAATATTGAGATTGAAGAAACACAGCAGACTGATGCGGAGAAACAAAAAAACTCCGAACGGGAGAGTATGTATGTGGTGGCTCAATTTGCACAGGAATTTTTTCAGCAATCACTCTGGGAAGCTAAAGAAGGCAAGGCTATTGGACTGACCTATTTTAAGGAACGAGGCTTTACCGAAGAAACGATTAAGAAGTTTGGCATGGGCTATGCCCCAGAGAAAATTACAGCCTTGAGCGAAGCGGCAGAATCAGCCACTCATTCCTTGGAATTTTTGGAGAAGACGGGATTGATTATCGTTAATGAAGAACGCAAGCAAAACATTGATCGTTTCCGAGGACGGGTTATTTTCCCCATTCGAACCCTATCGGGAAGAGTACAGGGTTTCGGTGGGCGTATTCTTAAGAAAGACTTAAAAACAGCCAAATATCTCAATTCTCCCGAAAGTGATATCTACCATAAAAGCAAGGTGCTTTATGGGCTTTTTGAAGCCAAAAAAAGTATTGCTAAAAAAGACTGTTGCTATATCGTTGAGGGATATACCGATGTGATACAGATGCACCAAGCAGGGGTCACCAATGTGGTTTCCTCTTCTGGAACAGCCCTCACACCAGAACAAATACGATTGATTCGCCGATTGACAAAAAACGTAGTGGTGCTCTTTGATGGTGATGCCGCTGGGGTTCGAGCGTCGCTTCGCGGAATTGACCTTATTTTGGAACAGGATATGCATGTGAAAATATGTACTTTCCCTGATGGAGAAGATCCAGATAGTTTTGCCAAAGGAAAGACCGAGGAAGTCATTCGTGCGTATCTCTCCAGTCAAGCACAAGATTTTATTCAGTACAAGGCAACCTTGCTGTTGGAAGAAGCACAGGAGGATCCCGTAAAGAAAGCGGATACCATACGTGCGATTGTGAGTAGTATTGCGAAAATACCTGATGTTATCCAGCGGGAGGTCTATATTCAAAGTTGTGCGAAAACCATGGCTGTTTCCGAAGTGGTTTTGTTCAATGCCTTGGCGCAATTAGTACAGAAAGAACAAAAGGAACAGAGCAAAAGGAGAAATTCACGTCCCGCAATGGAAGTGGTTCAAGAGCCTCCACAAGCAGTGATTGAGATAAGTGAATCTTTCGAGCTTGAAAAACAAATCATCCGATTGCTCCTTCATTACGGCAATGAAAAAGCTTTTTTTGAAGAGGTTGTGATGCAGCAAGACGGAGAAGGGGGCGTTCAAGAGGCAGTTCAGCAGATGGAAGTAACGGTTCATGAAAAGGTGTTTTTAGATCTTCAACAAGATGAGATTGAATTAACACACCCTTTATTTCGAAAAACCTATTCTACATTAATTGAGCAGTTTCAAGCCGATGGGAAAATCAGTCCGCAGCACTTTTTTGAGGATGTAGAAAAAGAATACACAGTACTTTTATCCGATATGCTGATGGAGAATGAAAAGTATCAACTCCATAGCTGGGACAAAAAAAATATATTTGTAAAACAGCCTCAAGACCGAGTAGGACAATCTGTGACGCAGACCATACTTTCGCTCCGACGTTATTTGATAGGCGAAAAAATACAAGCTCTAAACAGTCAGCTGCAATCAGAAAGCGCAGAAGATTCCAACCTTTTAGAGGAAATCAATATGTATAACGAACTCCGGCAACTCGTTTCCCAAAAACTCAGTCGGGTGGTTTAAAGAATCCTAAGGTATTTGGTGTGCATGTACAGATCAAAGGCGTTTTCGACATTTAATTTTTTAAGAATCCGAGTCTTGTAGGTGTTGACCGTCTTTTGGTTGATTTATAGCTGTTTGGCAATGTCAATATTTTTTGCACCATCGACCAAAAACTTGAGCACTTCAATTTCTCTCGGTGATAGAATTTCAAAATTGGTACGTGGGTAGTCCACGTCCACATTATAGTTGAGTTGATTGCGATGTTGCGAGGTGACATAAAAGCCTTTGTTATGAACATATTGAAGCGCTTCCACCAAAAGTTCGGTGCAGGTCTTTTTGGACAGATAGGCAGTAGCCAGTGCTTTTAAAAGACTAACGGCATAGACTTTGGTTGGTTGCTCAATACCACAATCTTGGCTTTTGGGTATTTTTCACGGAATTACTCGATAAGTGTTACCGGACTGATTCCTTGTAACTCCATGTCCATCACAATGATGTCAACATGGGTTGTGTCTAAAATCTTGAATGCATGGTTATACAGATAGGCTGAGGGAACTAGCGCAAACGAATCGGTTTCCGATACGATTTTCTCAAAACCTGCGTGTACGATAGGATGAGGATCCAGTACAAGGATTTGTGTCATGGTATGTAATTTGCATATTACTAAGGTACAAATTTATACAAGTTAGCCGAAGCTATTTTTTATAGACTTTTTGGGATCATACAAACAGGGATTGGATTCATTTTATGTTTGTTTTTTCGATGATGCTCTTGGTAGATGTTGAGCACCTCTTTTTGACGTGAATTCATTTTGCTTTCGGGGAGTTTTTGAGCCAGAGCCTCCATAGCCCACTCCATTTCTGGGTAGCTGGCACCCAATTGATCTTCATCGGTTCGTCCGTCATACCATAAGCCATCAGTTGGAGCGGCCGTTTGAATGCTTTGAATGACTTCAAGATGTGCCGCAATTTCAAAAACTTCAGTTTTGTTCAAATCAGCTATTGGACTTAAATCAACTCCGCCATCCCCGTATTTGGTATAAAAACCAACACCAAAATCTTCGACTTTATTGCCAGTACCCGCAACAAGATATCGGTGGAGCGCCGCGAAATAGTAAAGGGTTGCCATACGAAATCGGGCTCGAGTATTAGCCAGACTCAAAAATTGTTGTTGTTGCTCATCGGTGGTAGGGAGTCTTTTTTGAAATGCGTCAAAAACACCTGTCAAAGAAATGGTATTGGTGGTGACATTATCAAATCTTGCGCTTAGCCATTGAAGGTGCTCTTGGGCACGACTTACTTGGTTGGCAGCTTGATGAATAGGTATTTCCAGCGCGATTACTGGCAGACCAGTCTTGCTGCATAGAGTAGAAGTTACGGCTGAATCGATGCCTCCAGAGACACCAACAACAAAGCCCTTCATGCCCGATTGCTCAGCATAAGATCGCAGCCATTCAACGACATACTCAATCACTTTTTCAGGGTTTTTCATAGCTGTTTTATGGTATTAGAGTGTATGTTTGCATAAAAATACAATCATTTCATCTGTTTAGAAAAAAAGTATGAGATGGTGGTACTAATTTTTATTCATTTAGAATAATATTAGTGATTGTTGTGTTAAATACCCACTATGGGCTTTAATATTTTAAAAAGAATGTGCTTCTCAATTTCTAGAATAATAAAACAGTTCCCTAGGAAGGGACTTTTGGCGATTGTTCTTTTTTTTGGGTTTTCTTGTAAAAACCCAGATGCAATTAAAGCCGAAATTAAAGCGATTCCCGTTTCGATTTCGATTGATCGTTTCGATCGAAAATTCCATGAAGCAACACCCGATCAAATCCCAGAACTCAAAGAAAAATATCCTTTTCTATTTCCACAACAATTTACAGATAGTGTTTGGATCAAGCGTCAAAAAGACAGCCTTCAACTTTTGTTGCAAAAGGCTGTTGATGAAAAATTCCCCAAGATGGAAAGCTTGGAGTCGGATTTGAGTCATTTGTTCAAACATATCCAATACTATTTTCCAGCAACTCCCAGCCCACACACCATTGGACTGATCAATAACGTGGACTATCAAAGCAAAAGTATTTATGCCGATAGCCTTTTGATTATTTCACTGGACACCTATCTCGGGAAACAACATCCTTTATACGAAGGGATTCCAAACTATATTCGACAGCAAATGGATGTAGCCTATTTGACCTCTCATGTGGCGGAAAAATTTGTAGAAACCCAATTGGCTCCCCCTGCTAATAGAACGTTTTTGGCTCAGCTGATTTATTTTGGTAAAATTGAATACTTGAAATCACTCCTTGTGCCCCATGTTTCAGAAGCGATACGCTTTGGTTATTCAGAGGAGCAGCTAAAGTGGACACAAGAAAATCAGAAGTATATTTGGCAATATTTTATCGAAAAACAGTTGCTGTATAGCACCGACCCATCACTCATACAACGTTTTTTAGCCCCAGCTCCTTTTTCTAAGTTTTATCTGGAAATTGATAATCAAACCCCCGGGCAGATTGGGGTATGGCTGGGTACTGAAATTGTCAAAGCATTTTGCGCAAAAAACCCTGACTATACCTATCCTGAAATTTTAGCCCTTCCGGCACTCACTATATTCCAACAATCCAATTACAAACCCACTAGATAAATGGCCATAAGCAAACAATCGCCCATTACGATAGAAGTAGGGCTCGATGAAAATAAAATTCCAGAAACATTAGAATGGTCAGCTCCTGACGGTGGGATCGAGCAGGCGACTGCTAAGGCGATGCTTCTTTCTCTTTGGGACGGGGAGACCCAAGAAACGCTTCGGATGGATTTATGGGTCAAAGATATGCCTGTGGATCAGATGCAGCGGTTCTTTCATCAAAGTTTGGTGACGATGGGAGAAACGTATTTTCGAGCGACTCAGGACGAAAAAATGGCTCAGGGATTTGAAGACTTTGCCGCGTTCTTTGCGGAGAAGTTAAATATTAAATAGTCTTATTGTGTGGCAGATAAAGCCTGTAAAATGTCACCGATAGCATTGGTTACAGACTCCAGACCTTCTTTGCTTGTCGCTGAGGTAATAAAATAGGGAGGCACTTCTTCCCAGTCTTCCTGTAATGCTTCTGTATAGGCGGTGACTTGCCGTTCAATAGCTTTGGGTTTCAGTTTGTCTGCTTTGGTGAAGATGAGGTAGAAAGGAATCTGTTGTGATCCTAACCAAGCGATGAATTCTAAATCTATAGGCTGAGCAGGATGGCGTATATCAAGTAGTACAAAGGCAAGAACAAGTTGACTACGTTCTCGGAAATACGTTTCTATATAGGCCTGAAATTTCTTTTTTTGTGTTTTGGAAACTCGGGCGTACCCATAGCCTGGTAGATCCACCAAAAACCATTGCTCATTGATAAGGAAATGATTGATAAGCTGTGTTTTTCCCGGTCTTGATGAAGTTTTTGCCAGTCTTTTTTGATTGCAAAGTGCATTGATCAGCGATGATTTCCCAACATTAGATCGTCCGATAAAAGCAAATTCAGGACGGTTGCCAGAAGGGCATTTTTGTATGTCTGTATTACTTATTGTGAATTGGGCAGACTCGATCTGCATGATAGTCTAGATTTGGCTATTTTGAAACCACTCAATGACGATTTCGTTAAAGCGGTCTGGGTGCTCCATCATAGGTGCATGACCACACTTGTCGATCCAATATAAAGTGGAGTTGGGGAGAAGTTTATGAAATTCCTCAGCAACGTTGGGCGGTGTCACAATGTCTTGTTCGCCCCAAATAATAGCCGTAGGTGTATCCATATTAGGAAGGTCTTTGGACATATTGTGGCGAATGGCGCTTTTCGCTATCGCCAAAGTTTTAACGAGCTTGTTGCGGTCGTTTACGGTTTCAAACACTTCATCAACAATCTCTTTAGTTGCCACCTTGGAGTCGTAGAATACTTCTTCGCTTTTGGATTTGATATATTGATAGTCACCACGCTTTGGATAACCATCTCCCATAGAATTTTCATAAAGCCCAGAACTTCCAGTGATAATGAGTCCTTTGACCATTTCTGGATGCAGCTTAGTGTAGAGAAGCCCGATGTGTCCACCAAGTGAATTCCCTAGTAAAACAACATCTTTGAGTTCCATAAATTCGATAAACCCGTGCAAATATTCAGCAAACGCTTTCACTGTTGTTTTCAAGAGAGGGCGGTCATAAACGGGGAGTTCGGGAATGATAACGCGATAGTTGTGATTCGTGAAGTATGAAAAGACCCCTTCGAAATTGCTGAGCCCTCCCATCAATCCATGTAGGATGATTATGGGTTGCCCAATGCCTTCGGCCACATATCGATAGCCGCTTTTTTTAATGATTTGATTTTTCATCCGCTCTTGTCCTGTCCGAAATGCAAATATAGAGAATTAGAACCTTAATAAGGTCTCCATTTGTCAAAACCCAACAAATCCTAAGGGTGGTAAAAGTTATTAACAAAGTGGTAAATAGTGGTAAATTGTGGTAATTAATTTTTATTTTTGATCTAATAATGATCTAAAAAGCTCAAATGCAGCATTTTATAGGAACATATGAATGTAAAGCGGATGCCAAGGGTCGTATCATGATCCCAGTGGCATTAAAAAAGCAGTTGTCGGCAGTTGTCAGCAAAGGCTTTGTTTTGAAGCGCGCTGTGTTCAATAGTTGCCTTGAGCTTTACCCGATGCAGGAATGGGAACAGTTGATGACCAAGGTCAACAAGCTCAATCGATTTAATAAAAAGAATATAGACTTCATTCGTCGTTTTACGGCGGGAGTAAAGATTGTTGAAGTGGACGCTTCTGGGCGTTTGCTGATACCTAAGGATTTACTGGTTCATGCCAGTATCCAAAAAGAAGTGGTGGTTTCTTCTGCGGTTAATATTCTAGAGATTTGGGATAAGGACCAGTACGAAGCTGCTATTGATGCTGCCACATTGGATTTTGGGGCATTGGCCGAAGAAGTAATGGGAGATCAAGATGACAATGACCTATCATAAACCGGTTTTGCTAGATGAGGCTATTCAGGGGTTGGCAATCAATCCTTCCGGTGTTTATGTGGATGTTACTTTTGGAGGAGGTGGCCACTCAAAAGCCATTTTGGATCAACTGGATGCGGATGGAAAACTGTATGGTTTTGATCAAGATTCCGATGCACAAGCCAATGCACTAGAGGATCCTAGATTTGATTTAATTCCAGTTAATTTTTCTTTTTTAAAGCAATACCTCAGATTCAAAGGGGTTACCCAAGTCCATGGGATTTTGGCAGATTTTGGGGTTTCCTCGCATCAGTTTGATAGTGATGCCCGTGGTTTTTCGACGCGTTTCGAAGGGCCATTGGATATGCGAATGAATACACGTCAAGAGATCAGTGCGGCATCAATAGTGAACACCTATTCGGAACCGCAGTTGGTCAGTATTTTTAAGGCCTATGGAGAAGTCCGTAACGCACACAAAATAGCTTCGACTGTTGTAAAACAACGGGAAGACCAATCTATTCACACGACAAAGCAGCTTCGTGATCTAGTAGCTGGATTGGTGCCGGAGCGTTTTCTTAATAAAATCTTAGCTCAAGTGTTTCAAGCTATCCGTATTGAGGTTAATCAAGAATTGGAAGTCTTGAAGCAATTTTTGGAACAGTCAGTCGAAGTATTAATTCCTGGGGGACGATTGGTTTGCATTTCCTATCACTCTTTAGAAGATCGTTTGGTGAAACGGTTTATTCGGGAAGGACAATTCGAAGGGACGGCAGCTGTGGATTTTTATGGCAACAAAGAATGCCCTTTTAAAAAGGTAGGAGGACTGGTGTTGCCAGACGAGGAAGAGATAGCAATAAATAACCGTGCACGCAGTGCTAAAATGCGAATTGCAAAAAAACTATGAAACAGATCCTTGCATTTCTAAATATGGAGTTTCTGCTTAAAGAGGGCGGACTTCGAAACTGGAGACTCATTTTTACTTTATCTGTATTAGCGATGATTATGATTGAAAGCGGGCATCGTGCAGATCGCAAAATTTTCAAAATCGCTCAATTGAATGAGGAATTAAAGGCGTTGAAGAGTCAATTTGTGGAGAACCGCTCCGACCTCATGCGACTAAAAATGGAAACCAAAGTAGCAGCTGTTTTAGAACAAAAAGGAGTAAAGCCTTCTCAGGAGCCACCAGTGAAAATAATTATAGACTAAGATGGAAAACACTTCACAAACTAAAATCATGTATCGCGTCTATTTTATGGCGATAGGACTGCTGTTGTTTGCTTTGACTTTGGTTGGGAAGTTGTTCTATATTCAATGGGTACAGGGAGATTTTTACACCTCAAAGTTAGAAGCTAGTACGCTCAAAAGTGTTGTGTTGGAGGCTAGTCGTGGGAATATTTATGCTGATGATGGGAGTATTTTGGCGACTACAGTACCCCGTTATGAACTTCGTTGGGACGCAATGGTTGTGTCCAAGTCGCTATTTGAGGAAAACAAACAAGAATTAGCAGCTTCCTTGGCGATTTTGAGAGGACATTCCAAAAGCTATTATCTAAAAAGTCTGCAAAATGCGCGTACTCAAAAGAGTCGCTATTTTTTAATCGGAAAAAATCTGACCTATTCTGAGTTTCAGGCCATCAAAGCTTTACCCATTTTTAATTTGCCTTTATACAAAGGAGGGTTGATCGTTGAACAACAATTGGTTCGGGAGCATCCTTTGGGAAAAGTAGCAGAACGAACCGTGGGCTATGAGCAACGCGATCGCTCTGGGTTTTATCTGCGTGTTGGTTTGGAGGGGGCTTTTGGACACTATTTAAAAGGAGAGTCTGGACGGCGCCTGAAGCAGAAAATTGCCAATGGACAGTGGAAGCCAATCAATGATAGCAATGAAAAAGAACCAACAGAGGGGTATGATTTGCACACCACCATCAATGTCAACATCCAAGATATTGCACATAAAGCTTTATTGCAGCAGTTAGAGTCTTATGAAGCAGACCATGGAACGGTTGTGGTTATGGAGACGAATACGGGGGATGTCAAAGCGATTGTCAATTTAGGACGGACAAAAAAGGGAACTTATTACGAAAAACTAAACTATGCCGTTGGAGAAGCTCACGAACCGGGGTCTACTTTTAAGCTAATGGGAATGATCGCGGCCTTAGAAGACGGGGTCGTTGATGTAAACGATTGGATTAAGACAGGAAAAGGAGAACTCACATTTTACAATAAACATAAAGTCCGAGACTCCAAACGAGGCGGTTATGGTACGCTTACGGCAGGAAAAGTTTTTGAGGTTTCTTCCAATACTGGAATGGTAAAAATCATTTATGATAATTACAAAAACAACCCCAAAAAATTTGTAGACCGCCTTTATAATATGGGGCTAAATAAGCCTTTAGGAATTTCTATTAAAGGGGAAGCCAAACCAAAAATCCCGTATCCAACAGATACGTCTTGGGATGGATTGGAATTACCTTGGATGGCTTACGGTTATGGAGTGACTTTGACCCCGCTTCAAACACTGAGTTTCTATAATGCCATTGCCAATGGAGGGGAGATGGTTAAGCCTAAGTTTTTGAAACAAATCAGTCGTTTGGGGAACCGTCCCGAAAAGGTATTTCACAAGGAGGTTTTGAATCCTGCTATTTGCTCAAAAGCTACGGTGGAAAAAGTACAACAGATGATGTTTAATGTGGTTGATAAAAAATGGGGTACAGGCTACCGAATCAAGGACGAAACGCTCTTAATGGCTGGAAAAACTGGAACCTCTCAGGTGGATTACGCCACGGACAATATGCAGTATGTCTCAAGTTTTGTTGGGTATTTTCCTGCGAATGCACCTAAGTATTCCTGTATTGTGGTGATTCATAAACCCAACAAAAGAAAGGGGTATTACGGAGCAACCGTAGCGGCTCCGGTATTTAAAACCATCGCAATGAAAATATATACTAGTACTCCAAAGGAAGTCCATATCAGTAGTCAAGAACTTTTTGCTTTGGATCAGAAATCGGAGGGACAAGCCATTCCTGATTTAGTCGGGATGACCCGAAAAGAAGCTGAAGAAGTAGCTAAAAAAATAGGAATTAAACTCAAGTCTAAAGGAAAAGGTATAGTGGTTCGTCAATCGATCCAAGCAGGAACACCCGCCAATCAAACCAAACAAATCCTAATCGAACTTTCATGATAGCACTTCAGGATTTGTTGTATAAAGTATCCTTGGAATCTGTGTCTGGAGACTTGCAGTTGCAGATTGCTTCATTGGCGTTCGATTCGCGAAAAGTAACTCCTCAAACTCTTTTTGTGGCATTGGAGGGAGAAAGCGTAGATGGACACGACTATATATCCTCTGCTATTGAGCGTGGAGCTATTGCTGTTCTTTGTGAAAAGCTTCCCAAATCAAGGGTTTCTCAATGTACTTATTTGGAGGTTTCCAATAGCCATGAAGCCTTGGGGATTATGGCATCTAATTTTTATGGAAATCCATCCCAAGATATTAAAGTGGTTGGGGTAACAGGTACCAATGGAAAAACATCCGTAGCCAGTATGCTGTATGAGCTTTTTGAGTCGTTGGGGTATCCTACGGGCTTGCTGTCCACCGTTAAAGTTTGCTATGGCACTACGGTAAAACAAGCAACGCATACCACACCAGATCCATTGGAGATTCAAGAGCATTTTTCGCAAATGCGTGCGGCGGGAATTGCACATTGTTTCATGGAGGTTTCCTCTCACGGAATAGCGCAAGATCGTATTGCAGGTATCACCTTTGCAGGAGGTGTTTTCACCAACTTGACCCATGATCACCTTGATTATCATAAAACCTTTGCGGCCTACCGCGACACTAAAAAGAAATTCTTTGATCAGTTGCCCAAACAGGCATTTGCCTTGATCAATGCAGACGATAAAAACGGCATTGTAATGGTGCAGAACTGTAAGGCTAAAAAGCATACTTATGCACTCCAAAACTATGCAGACTACCCCCTACAGATTTTGGAGCAACAATTTGGAGGGATGCTTTTGAAGATTCAAGGAACTGAGGTGTGGACCACCTTGGTTGGTCGCTTTAATGCTTCCAATCTCGTAGCGGTTTTTGCAGTGGCAGATCTATTGGAGTTGGATGCTTTGGATAGTTTGAGTGCCATTAGTCAATTGCAATCGGTTCCAGGACGATTTCAAGTATATACAGCAGCGGATAATCGCTATGTGATTGTGGATTATGCACATACCCCGGATGCTTTGGCAAGCACCTTGGAGACAATCAATGAGATTCGAACCAAAAACGAAACATTGATTACCGTTGTGGGATGTGGTGGGAATAGAGATCAAGAAAAACGCCCTCAAATGGGACATATAGCTGCTCAAAAAAGCAACCAAGTTATTTTCACTTCTGACAATCCTCGTGGAGAAGACCCTCGACAAATTTTAGATGAAATGCGAGCTGGAGTTGCACCAGAGGCATATAAGAAAACCCTTGTGATAGAAGACCGAAAGGAAGCCATTCAAGCGGCTTTTCAGTTTTCTCAGCCCAATGACATTGTGTTGATTGCTGGAAAAGGTCACGAAGCCTATCAAGAAATTAAAGGAAAAAAAATCCCTTTCAACGATTACGAAATCGCCAAACAAATATTTTCTAACACCGACTAATATGCTTTACTATCTCTTCGATTATTTGGAACAACAGTATGCATTCCCGGGGGCAAGTCTTTTTGGGTTTCTTTCCTTTCGAGCGGCTTTGGCGGTGATATTTTCACTGTTGCTGTCTACTATTTTTGGAAAGCGCATTATTGCTTTTCTTCAAGCCAAGCAGGTGGGTGAGTCCATTCGTGATTTAGGATTGGAAGGACAGACAGAAAAAGCAGGAACACCAACCATGGGAGGTGTTATGATTATAGTATTTACCCTGTTGCCGGTTTTCCTTTTTGCCAAGTTGACCAATATTTATATTCAATTACTGATCATCACTACTCTTTGGATGGGCATGATTGGTGGGGTGGACGACTATATCAAAATCTTTAAGAAAGACAAAGAAGGTCTCAAGGGGATTTTTAAGGTGGTGGGTCAGGTGATTTTGGGTGTTTTTATTGGTAGTGTTTTGTATTTCCATCCAGAAGTTACCGTTCGAAAAGAAAAAAAGAATCCACCGATAGAGGTACTTACTTCTGGAGCTGTACAAGACCGTTTTGAACCCGCAATTAAATCTTCACTTACCACCATTCCAATGATCAAAAACAACGAGTTTGACTATGCGATGCTGTTGGGGAACGAAGCTTACAAAAACTGGGCGTGGTTACTCTTTATTCCGATAGTGATTTTTATTATCACAGCGGTGTCCAACGGAGCCAACCTAACGGATGGGATTGATGGTTTGGCGGCAGGGAGTTCGGCGATTATGGTATTTGCACTTGGGGTATTTGCTTGGGTGTCTGGAAATTTGATTTTCGCCGATTATCTCAACATAATGTTTATCCCTCAAGTGGGAGAAATCACCATTTTTGTGGCTTCTTTTTTAGGGGCACTCATCGGATTTTTGTGGTACAACACCTATCCTGCCTCGATTTTCATGGGCGATACCGGAAGTCTGACAATAGGGGCTTTGATTGCTGTTATTGCATTGATGGTTCGCAAGGAATTATTGTTGCCAATCCTTTGTGGGATCTTTTTGATGGAGGCGTTGTCAGTCATCTTACAAGTGAGTTATTTCAAATACAGTCGTACAAAATGGGGAGAGGGCCGTCGAATTTTTCTGATGTCCCCTTTGCACCATCATTTTCAAAAGAAAGGCTTTCATGAAAGTAAAATTGTTGCCCGTTTTTGGATTGTTGGAATCCTGTTAGCTGTTTTGTCCATCGTAACCCTAAAAGTTCGCTAATGGCTGAAAAAGGAATTGTATTGGGCGCTGGAGAAAGCGGTGTTGGAACAGCGATTTTAGCAAAGCGTCAAGGCTTTGAGGTGTTTGTTTCAGATCGTAATGCACTTTCACAAATCGCTAAGACTACGCTTCAAGAGCATGCTATTGGATGGGAAGAAAACCAACATGATTTTGAGCAGATGAAAGGTGCGCAATGGGCCATGAAAAGTCCGGGTATTCCAAATGATGCTCCGATTGTTACGCAGTTAGAAGCTCATAATATTCCCATTGTTTCAGAATTGGAATTTGCAGCTCAATACACTGATGCATTACTCATTGGGATTACAGGCAGTAATGGAAAAACAACCACCACCTTACTGACGCATCATATTTTAAAAAATGCAGGTTTGAAGGTTGGCTTAGCTGGCAACATCGGAACCAGCTTTGCGCGTCAGGTTTCGGAAGAGCAATTTGATGTTTATGTGCTTGAAATCAGCAGTTTTCAACTGGATCATATTCGAGCGTTTGTGCCGCATATTGCGGTCATCACGAATATTACTCCCGATCACTTAGACCGATACAACAATGACTTTAGTCAATACATCAAGGCGAAATTGAAAATAGCCAGTGCTCAAAAGACTACCGACTTTTTGGTGTATAACGCTGACGATAAGCTGCTCGTGCAAAACATTGAAGCAGCTTCCTTGAAAAGCACCTTACATCCTTTTGGCCTCGAAGCGATTACTACCAAAAGAAAAACAACCCACAACGATAATCAAATAGTAATAACCACAGAAAAAACCAAAACCATGATACCAACCAATAGTTTAGCTCTACAAGGGCGTCACAATTTGCTTAATGCGATGGCTGCTGCCACTATTGCTGATTTACTTCAGATCAGTAAATCCGTTATTCGAGAGAGTTTATCAACCTTTCAAGGAGTACCGCATCGTTTGGAGCCAGTTCTTAAAATTCAAAAAAAGCAGTTTATAAACGACTCCAAAGCTACTAATGTAAACGCCGCCTTTTTTGCCCTTGAGAGTATGGAAGCGCCAACGGTATGGATTGCCGGTGGTGTTGACAAAGGCAATGCTTATGAAGAGTTGCTGCCTTTGGTGCATGAAAAAGTTAAAGCAATTGTTTGCCTCGGGGTAAACAATGAAAAACTTTTTGAAGCCTTTGAAGGAGTGGTTGATATTATCATTGAAACCCAGTCCATGGAAGAAGCTGTAAAGATTGCAGCCAAAATTGCACAACCACAAGAGAATGTGCTCTTGTCTCCAGCTTGTGCCAGTTTTGATTTGTTTGAAAATTACGAAGACCGTGGCAATCAATTTAAAACGGCCATTAGAAACTTATAAATTATGCGATCCGTATTTAGACATTTTAAAGGGGATAAAGTACTTTGGGGCGTAGTAGCTCTATTGGCAATTTTTTCCTTTCTACCTGTTTTCAGTGCTAGTAGTAATTTGTCTTATGTGGTTGGTGTGGGTACCCCAACGGGCTATCTGATCAAGCACTGCATCATTCTTATTTTTGGTTTTTTCTTGATGTTTTTAGTACACAAAATTCCCTACAGTTATTTCAAAGGAATCTCTATTCTTTCGCTTCCGTTGGTTTTTTTGTTGTTGATTTATACCGCCTCACAAGGAACCGTTATTGCAGGAGCAAATGCCAGTCGCTGGATTCGAATCCCTGTGATTGGATTGAGTTTTCAGACGTCCACATTGGCCTTTGTTTCGCTACTGATCTATGTAGCTTATTATTTAGCTAAAAATGAAGGACAACCTCAGCCTTTTGGAAGGGCTTTTTTGCTGCTTTGGCTGCCCATTTTTAGTTTTGTTTTTCTAATTCTTCCCTCTAATTTTTCTACAGCAGCCTTACTTTTTGCAATGGCTTTTGTTTTGGCTTTTGTGGGACGTCATCCTGCCAAATACCTTATGGGGATTGTGCTAAGCGGTGTTGCGGGCTTCTTGCTCTTTATTCTTTTGGTAAAAGCTTTTCCAGACAGTATTCCCAACCGTGTTGATACTTGGATGAATCGGATTGAAAACTTTAATTCAGAAGACAATGTTGCGGGAAATTATCAAATAGAACGAGCCAAGATCGCGGTAGCCTCTGGGGGGCTGTTGGGAGTAGGTGCAGGGAAAAGCGTGATGAAAAACTTCCTACCCCAAAGTTCTTCTGACTTTATCTATGCGATCATCATTGAAGAATATGGGCTTATAGGAGGGTGTATGCTACTTTTATTGTATTTGGTCTTGTTGTTTCGAATTGTGGTAGTGGCCTATAAGACAACGGATAGCTTTGGAAAATTATTAGCGGTAGGCATGGGCTTGCCCATTGTCTTTCAGGCATTGATCAATATGGGTGTGGCGTTGCAGGTACTTCCTGTAACTGGCCAGACCCTTCCACTAATTAGTAGCGGAGGTACCTCTGCTTGGATGACCTGTATTGCTTTTGGAATTTTATTAAGTGTAAGCGGGAATTTACAGGTGTCCGAAACGCCTTCTGATAACCCTTTAGCCGAACTCAGTGAAATTGAATAGAATCATCATATCAGGCGGTGGAACGGGAGGTCACATCTACCCAGCTTTGGCAATTGCTGATGCCTTACAGACACGAGTTCCCAATGCAAGGATTCGTTTTGTAGGAGGGTATGGTAAAATGGAAATGGAGAAAGTACCTCAAGCAGGTTATCCCATTCATGGCATTTGGATTGATGGTTTTCAGCGAAAACGGTCCCTTCGTAATCTTTTATTTCCGGTGAAACTCGGTGTCAGCTTATGGCAAGCATTCTTCTATCTTATTCGCTTTCGTCCCCAGTTGGTGGTGGGTACAGGAGGATTTGCTAGCGGTCCATTGGTTTTTGTGGCCAGTATCTTTAGAGTTCCAAGCCTGATTCAAGAACAAAATTCATTCCCGGGGATTACCAATCGTTTATTGGGGCGAATCGTCAATAAAATTGCTGTTAGTTATCCAGGAATGGAGTCTTTTTTTCCAGCAGACAAAATTGTCGTTACAGGCAATCCAACCCGAAAAGAAATTAGCAATAAGAATATAAAATCAGAAGTGGCAAAATCCTTTTTTGGGGGCAATCCAAAACAAAAAACAATAGTGATACTTGGAGGAAGTCTCGGCGCAAAGCGAATTAATACATTGGTAGCAGAAAAGCTCCTTTTGTTTGATAATCTTGGCTGGCAGTTGATTTGGCAGTGTGGGAAATTGTATTACGATCAATTCCAATCATTGGCTTCCTCCAAAAGTATCATTCGTCCTTTTATAAAAGAAATGGATCAACTCTATGCTGCAGCTGACTTGATCATCAGTCGTGCAGGAGCCAGTACTATTTCAGAATTAGCACAAGTAGGCAAGCCTGTTTTATTTATTCCGTCACCAAACGTGGCAGAAGATCATCAAATGAAAAATGCACAAGCTTTGGTGGCACAAGATGCCGCATGGGTATTGGCAGAGAAAGACCTCAATAGCTCTTTTGACGATACCTTTATAGCCTTAGCTACTGATGAAGCGTTGTGTGCAACCTTAGGAGCCAACATTGAACGCTTGGCTCGACCCAATGCGGTGGAAGCAATCATTAACGAAATAGAAACCCTAACCTCATGAAACCAAAGCATTATTTTTTCCTTGGTATTGGAGGCATTGGGAACTCGGCCTTGGCACAGTATTTTCTGCAGCAAGGAAGTCAAGTGGCTGGATACGATCGGGTGCAAAGCTTGGTGACTAAAAAACTGGAAGCACAAGATATTGATGTAGTCTATGAATTTGATTCGAAAGCCTTGCCAGACTTTGTAGATCGTCAGACAACAACCATTGTTTGCACAGCGGCTATCAAAAAAGACCAGCCGTGGTATCGATACTTTATCGAACAAGGATTTACCATTGAAAAAAGAGCCAAGGTGCTTGCGCAAATTGCCAATGCACAGATTTGTGTAGCGGTTGCTGGCACACATGGTAAAACGACAACTTTGGCATTGTTAACTCATATTTTCAAAACCGCTCAATGGCCTTTTACAGCGTTTGTTGGGGGAATACTTGAGGGCTATAAAACCAATTACATCCATACGGGTAATCGTTATGTATTGGTAGAGGCAGATGAGTTTGATCGCTCATTTTTACAGCTTCAACCATCGTTTGCAGCCATTACGAGCCTGGATCCAGACCATCTTGACATATACGATTCACCCAAAGCTTTCCAAGAAGCCTTTGAAACCTTTGCAGCACAGGTCACGGAGGTTACTGTTTTGGGGCCAGAGGTTGCTCTAAAAGGGTTGCGAATAGGGGAAGCTTATCAGGTGAAAAACACAAAATTAGAAGGAGTCGGCTATGGTGCTGATTTTTACTTGAATTCAGAGGATGCCCTTCCTGTTGAAGTGGCTGTGATAGGGCCTCATAATCTGAAAAATGCCCTTATGGCTGCCGCTCTAGCACATGAGATAGGAATCCCCTCTCAAGCGATTCAGGAAGCATTAGCGTCTTTTCAAGGAATCCAACGTCGGATGCATGTCATCGAATGGCAACCAGAACTTTTTTTGGTGGACGACTATGCGCATCATCCAACAGAAATTCAAGCCGTTTATGACACGCTGCAAGAACGCTATCCGAAAATGGAAAAAACAGTTGTGTTTCAACCGCATTTATACAGTCGAACCAAAGACTTTTTTGAGGACTTTGCGAAAGTACTGGCATTGTTCGATCGTGTTTTTGTGCTTCCCATCTATCCTGCCCGAGAAGAACCCATTGAAGGGGTGACGGCAGAGGCATTGTTGGATCGAGTCGAGCATGCTGATAAAGCATTGATTTTAAAAAAACAAATCTCTCCCATGATGTCCCAACTCGCTAAAGGGGTTGTTGCTTTATTAGGGGCTGGAGATATTGGAAATGTAGCTGCTGAATTAAAACAAATAAGCATATGAAAAACAAGCAAATCCTCCTTTTTGCCTTTGTTTTTAGTGTCGTGATAGGGCTGTCGGGTTTTGCATTGCATCAGAACAAAAACCGAAAGATTAAAACAGTAGAAATTGAATTTTCAGCGACAGAGCCTATTTTCTTGACGGACTCGCTCGTTAATAAATTGTTGATACTAAAAAAAGGGTACAAACCAGACCAGCTAAAAGATAGTTTAGATTTGAGTATGCTGGAATCTTTGATCGAAAAAAATCCTGCTGTAGCAGTGACAGAGGCGTTTACGTATCCTGACGGAAGGCTAGGAATGCGAATTGAGGAGCGAAAGCCCTTTTTGCATATCAAAGGCGAACATTCCTTTTTTCTCGATCAGCAAGGAAACCGATTTCAAATGCCTTCTGTAGTAATTGATAGTTTGCCGTCCGTGAGGGGAAAATTTGAAGATTCGGAACTGCCAATGCTTTTAAAATTGGTCAAAACACTTCAGCAAGATCTCTTTCTACGACAAAATCAAATCGAGATTATAAAAACAAAAACAGGTTTGGATTTAAACTTTTCAGGCTTGCCTTACACAGTAAGTCTGGGTCAGCCCGTAAAATTGAAGGAAAAGATAAATAAACTCAAAGCCTATCAGGCTTATCAGAATGCCCAAGAAGAACGCTCCCTAGCCGGGCGAATCAATTTGGCTTTTGAAGGACAGGTAGTCACCACAAAACAATAACTATGGAAAAAAGCGCAGTTTCAGTTGGATTAGATATCGGAACAACCAAGATTGTTGCGATGGTCGGCGTAGAAAACGAATTCGGCAAAGTTGAAATCTTAGGCCTCGGAAAATCCAAAAGTTTGGGAGTTCATCGTGGGGTGGTCAACAACATCACCCAGACGATTCAATCAATTCAACAAGCCGTTGAAGAAGCCAAGGCGGCCTCTGGTCAGGATATTCAAGATGTGGTGGTAGGTATTGCAGGTCAGCACATTCGCAGTCTTCAGCACAGTGACTATATCACAAGAGCCAACCCTGAAAAAGTTATTGATCAAGACGATATTGATCAGCTCATTCAACAGGTGTACAAATTGGTGATGCTGCCCGGAGAGGAAATTATCCATGTATTGCCACAGGAATATAAAGTTGATGGGCAGGCAGAGATCAAAGAACCTATCGGTATGTATGGCGGTCGTTTGGAGGCAAACTTTCACGTGGTTGTTGGACAAGTTCATTCCATCAAAAATATTGGTCGCTGTGTGGTTAGTGCCAATCTAAAATTGGCCAATATTACCCTAGAACCCCTCGCATCTTCCGATGCGGTTTTAAGTCAGGAAGAAAAAGAAGCGGGTGTGGCATTGATTGATATAGGGGGAGGAACCACAGACTTGGCCATTTTCAAAGATGGGATTATTCGGCATACAGCCGTCATTCCTTTTGGAGGAAACATTATTACAGAGGACATCAAAGAGGGATGTTCCATTATTGAAAAACAAGCAGAATTACTGAAAGTAAAATTCGGTTCGGCTTGGCCGGGGGAAAACAGAGACACCGAAATTGTTTCAATTCCAGGATTACGCGGACGTGACCCCAAAGAAATTTCATTAAAAACCCTCTCTAAAATCATTAACGCACGAGTGATTGAAATCATCGAGCAGGTATTCCTTGAGATCAAAAACTATGGGCATACGGTACAGAAGAAAAAATTGATTGCAGGGATTGTTCTTACAGGCGGTGGAAGTCAATTGAAACACCTCAAGCAATTGGTTGAATACATCACGGGAATGGATACCCGAATTGGCTTTCCCGGAGAGCATTTGGCTGGTGAGACGTCCACCAACAATACCAGTCCCATGTATGCTACAGCCGTGGGCTTGTTGATGAAAGCCTTGGAGCGTCCTTCAGAAGAACTGATAGAAGAAGAAGCTCCGTCGGATACAGAAACTATGACCGTTTCAGAAGAAGGAAATCAAGAACTACCCAAAACTGCCTTGACCACAGGTCGAAAAACCATTATTGAACGTTTTGGAGACCGCTTAAAAGAATTTTTAGATAACGCTTAACCTTTACCAAGTCATGCAATCAGAAAACAAAGACAATTTTAGTTTCGACTTACCCAAAAATAAAAGTAATGTGATCAAAGTAATTGGTGTTGGAGGGGGCGGTAGTAATGCCATCAATTATATGTTCCGACAAGGGATCAAGGGAGTTGATTTTGTAGTGAGTAATACCGACGCACAAGCCTTGAGCGAGAGTGCAGTTCCAATTAAAATTCAATTGGGGGCTACCCTAACAGAAGGTCTTGGTGCAGGTGCCAATCCTGAAATTGGTGCTTCGGCTGCAAAAGAAAGCATTGAAGATTTACAGACCTTATTGACGACCCAAACCAAAATGGTTTTTATTACTGCTGGTATGGGAGGGGGAACGGGAACGGGTGCTGCGCCTATTATTGCTCAAATGGCCAAAGACTTAGATATTCTTACCGTGGGGATCGTAACCATGCCATTTCAGTTTGAAGGCAAGTTGCGTGTGGATCAGGCGCAAAGAGGTTTGGACAATATGAAACAAGCCGTGGATTCCCTCATCGTAATCAATAATAATAAACTTCGGGAAGTATATGGGAATCTTGGATTTAAGGCCGGTTTTGCCAAAGCTGATGAAGTGTTAGCTACTGCAGCACGTGGGATTGCGGAAGTAATCACCCATCACTATACCCAAAACATTGACCTTAAGGATGCCAAAACGGTACTGACCGATAGTGGGACGGCCATTATGGGTTCTGGAGATGCCAGTGGTGCCAATCGCGCTCAAGATGCTATCGAAAAGGCATTGGATTCTCCCCTGCTTAACGATAACAAAATTACGGGTTGCCGTAATGTATTGCTGTTAATCGTTTCAGGATCCGAGGAAATAACCATTGATGAAATTGGGGAGATCAACGATTTTATTCAAGGAGAAGCAGGTAACAATGCCAATATCATCATGGGTGTTGGTGAGGATGAAACCCTAGGGAGTTCCATTTCTGTAACTATTATTGCTACTGGCTTTGCAGCAGATCAACAGCATGAGATTGTGAATGCCGAAGCTAAAAAGATCATTCATAATCTGGAAGACGAACAGAAAATGGAACACCAATTGCTGGATGTGGAAGCAGCCAATGAAGTCGAGCCTGTTTTTGTGCCCAAACCCAAAGTTGAGGCTGAGCCAGTAGTGGTTCACCAGTTGGAAGAGATAGAAGATGACGCAGAAGAATTTAGCATCGAAGCTCAGAACACACCAGAAGTGACCGTGACCGAATTGGCCAATGTTTCCCTTCCAATGGACGAAGCCAACACTGAGGAATTAGAGAAAGAAGCTTTGCGGAATCTAGATGTGATTTATGAATGGATTCAGCCATCAGAGCCAGCAGCCGTTGAAACGGTAGAAACGTCAGAATCCATAGAAACTGAAGACAAAGAAACCTTTGTTTTTAACGATATAGCGTATGATGTTCGAGAAATAGAGGTAGTAGCTCCTGAGTTGGTATTGCCAGAAGAAAATCAATTTAGTCTTGACTTTGAAATGTCTTTAGATGCTGTGAAATCTGAAACTGGTGCAACTTTTGGACGGAATCACCCAAAGAGGAATCGATTGTAAAATACGATTTGGAGGCAGCAGAAGTACCCGATACCGTTCATGAAAATGAAGAGGTCTTTCAGGTCAGTGAAAAAGAACCGATCTTAGAGACTCCAGAAGTCGTTTCCGATGGCAACCCTTTTGAGCAAACGATAACGGTCTCTGTTCGCCGCGAGAATGAAAAGCGAAAAGAACAGTTGAAGCAATTCAATTATGCTTTTAAAAATAATATTCATCACATTGAAGAGATGGAAAAACAACCAGCATACAAACGGCAGGGTGTGGACTTAGACGATACCGCTGCTTCTAGCGGAAGTTCTCGGATATCTTTGGACACCGATAGCAACGATCAAATACAATTACGCTCTAACAATTCTTTTTTACACGATAACGTCGATTAAACATGGCTTTACAACAAGACATTACGGCTGCTATTAAAGCAGCTATGAAAGCAAAGGACACCTTAAAACTCGAAGCGCTACGCGCGATTAAATCGGCCATTCTTTTGGAGCAAACCTCTGGAGCTGGAGCTGAGGAATTGACCGAGGATCAAGAGATTAAATTACTTCAGAAATTAGTCAAGCAACGCAAAGACAGTGCGACGATCTTTCGCGAACAAAACCGTACTGATCTAGCCGAGCCAGAAGAAGCACAAGCAGAGGTCATTCAAGCTTTTTTACCAGCCCAACTCTCAGAAACTGAAATTGAAGCCGCTGTGGAGGCTATCATCAGTCAAATGGGAGCTAGTGGAATGCAAGATATGGGAAAAGTTATGGGGAAAGCCTCTCAAGAACTAGCGGGAAAAGCCAACGGGAAAACCATTTCTACTATTGTGAAGGCAAAGCTGATGGCCTAAGTCTGATGATTTAGAATAGCAAAAAGCTAGGGCAGTGAGTGAAGTTTCTTCTTTTCCTTTTCATGAATCTGTCAAAACATGTATTTTTGCGAAACCATGGCCCAGTAGTTCAACTGGATAGAATATCAGATTTCGGCTCTGAGGGTTGGGGGTTCGAATCCTCCCTGGGTCACCATCTAAAACCGTATTTCACCTATGATTTACGGTTTTTTTCTTTTAATAGAACATACAAGGAACCCCTTTAAAAACTTCAAGCTTCTTTTTGATTGAGTGTAATGGCAACATCAATAAGAGCTAGATGAGAATAAGCTTGAGGAAAATTACCTAACAAACGTTTTGTGTTAAAATCAAGATCTTCACTAAACAATCCTAAATGATTGCTATAACTCAGCAATTTTTCGAAGAGAGCTTTAGCTTTTTTAGTTTCTCCTATTTTATATAAACTATTGATGAACCAGAAGGTACAAACAGTGAATGATGATGTGGGAGTTCCAAAATCATCTTTGTTTTTATATCGATACAAAAGCCCTTTGTGAGATAATTCTCTTTCGGTTGCCAAAACTGTTTTGATATATCTTTTATCCATTGCGTCAATGAATCCATACTGTTCCATAAGAAGGACTGAAGCATCTAAGGCATCACTGCCATAGAACTGCGTATACGCTTCAACTTCTGGATTCCATGCTTTGTCATAAATGTCATTCTTGATTTCATCACGTAATGACTTCCATTTTTCTTTGTCCTTACCTAGAAAATCAGCAATTTTTATAGCGCGATCTATGGCTACCCAACAGAGTACTTTTGAAAAGGTAAAGTGCTTGTCTTCTTCTCTGAGTTCCCATATTCCCTTGTCTGGCAGGTTCCAGTTATTATTTACAATCCAAACGATGTTTTTGACGATGGACCAAAGTTGTTCTTTTTTCTCAAACAAAAGGGGAAATTCGACGAGCTCAACGTGGATTGCGTCCATCAAAATTCCATAGATGTCGTTTTGTTTTTGCTTATATGCCGCGTTGCCAATGCGAACGGGACTTGAATTTTCATATCCACTTAAGTGATCGAGGAACGTTTCCGTCAATTTTTTTTCCTTATTGATCCCGTACATGATTTGAATTTTCTCGTCTTTTTCGGGAATGATATCAATAATATATTCAATAAAATCTTTAACAATTTTTTTGTGTCCTAATTTAGAGATGACTCGAATGACCATGGAGGAATCTCGTATCCAACAAAAGCGATAATCCCAGTTACGTACTTCTCCAATAGACTCTGGAATAGAAGTGGTTGCCGCGGCAAGAATCGCTCCAGTTTTGTCATAGGTTAGCAACTTGAGTGTCATAGCACTTCTTAAAATAATCTCGTCATAAAGCTTGTATTTTGGGGTCTTATCACACCAATTGAGCCAGTATAATTTAGTTCTTTCAAATTCAAGCAAACAACTCTCTACCGTAGGAAGCTGCAGTTTTTCATTATAAGAAATGGTAAAGCAAACAGCTTTATCTAAGATGATTTCTTTTGAATCTATGATTTCATCATTGGGTAGATTTGAATAGAGATATAGGGTGTCATAGTTGTTGTGATTATAAACACTAACTATAAAATTTTCTTTGTTGTAGGTTTCTGTGGAAGCAGCAGCATATTCCAGTTTTGGGGAATAATCTATTGCTAAGGTGGGTTTGCCATGTAAAGGACGTACAATGCGAATAACCTCTGGTGGTGTATAATACTGATTGATTTCATTTTTATACCGAGGCATAAAGTCAATCACTTCAAAAGCAGCTGAGTCATTCTCAAAAACAGTTCTTAAAATATTGGTGTTTTCAATATATGCTTGACGAACGGAATAATCGTCTAGGTTTTTAATTAAAAAATGCCCTCCCTTTTGTTTGTCGAGAAGTTTTGCAAATACCGACGGGGAATCAAATTCGGGAAGACAAAGCCAGTCAATTGAAGTATCCTCATTTATAAGGGCAGCAGATTTACAATTTCCTATTATACCGTAATTTAAATTATCCTTCATAAATGTGTTTCGTTAATAATTTTACCTTGAAGAAAAAAGCGACTTTCACGTACGCAACGAAATTATGTCAAAATATATAATCGTATCAAACAGACTCCCTGTAAAAATTGAAAAACTTAATAATCAATGGAAATTTAGCCCAACTTCAGGAGGATTAGCAACAGGACTAAAGACAGTTCACGAAAATGGCAAATCTTTGTGGATTGGATGGGCTGGAATTAGCGACGAAGACATAGCGAAAGAAGACTATAATACCCTGTCACAACAGTTAATCAAAGAAAATTATAAGCCTATTACTTTAAATCAAAAAGAGATTGATGATTTTTATTTGGGTTTATCGAATAAATGTATTTGGCCCTTGTTTCATTATTTTAAACAGTATGTGGAATTTGATGAGCAACAATGGGAGTCTTATTTAGCGGTTAACCAAAAATTTGCAAATGCAATTTTAAAGGAAGTTGAATCTGGCGATAAGATTTGGATTCATGATTATCAATTATTGTTGGTGCCAGATATGGTGAAGTCTGTCAAAAAAGACGTAACAATTGGTTTTTTCTTGCATATTCCATTTCCTTCTTTTGAGATTTTTCGAATTTTTCCCAAGAGAGATGAATTGCTACAAGGGATGTTGGGGGCCGATCTGATAGGATTCCATACCTATGATTATCAACGTCATTTTTTGAGTTCTGTAAAGCGTCATTTACATTTACCCGTTAGTTTTAATGTGGTTAAAAAGGCAGATCGTGACATTGTTGTTGACACATTCCCTATGGGAATTGACTTTCAAAAATTTGAGCAAACAGCCATTAAGCAAAGCGAAATAGCGCAAAAGGATTTTACTCCTTTTAGAGCAGAACTCGAAAGACACAAAGCCTCCAATGAAGGTAAAATTATTCTATCTATTGATCGATTGGACTATACTAAAGGGGTGATTCATCGGATCAAATCTTTTGAACATTTCATTGAGCAACATCCTGAGTACAAAGAAAAAGTTCGATTGGTTATGGTTACAGTTCCCTCCAGGAGCAATGTTTCCCATTACAAAAAACTAAAACGTGAAACGGACGAGATCATAGGGAGAGTCAATGGAAAGTTTGCCACGGTAAATTGGACCCCTATATGGTATTATTACCGATCGTTTGATTTTAATGATTTAATTGACTTGTATAGTCTTACTGACATTATGATGGTGACACCTCTGAGGGATGGGATGAATTTAGTTGCTAAAGAGTATTTAGCCACCTGCTTTGATCATAAAGGGGTGTTAATTCTAAGTGAACTGGCAGGGGCTGCCAAAGAGCTCCACCAATCCATTACGGTAAATCCCTTTGATTTAAAAAAATTAGCCGATTCCATTCTTGAGGCGATTAATATGACTCCTGAAGAGCAAATTGAGCGAAATACTGAATTAAGAGAACGGATCAAAAGATATGACGTGGCCTTTTGGTCCCATAGCTTTTTAGAAAGACTAAATGACCTCCCAAAGGAAACCAAGCTCAACAAAAGTGTCCCGGTTGATGCAACGATTGAGCAAACCCTAGTATCAGCTTATCAGAAAGCATCAAAGAAGCTCTTTTTGTTGGATTATGACGGTACGTTGGTCAAGTTTCATAAAATGCGTAATAAAGCACTTCCTCCAGAAGAAGTCAACCAGTTGATTGACCAGTTGAGTGATGACCCATCAAATCATGTGGTCATAATTAGTGGCCGCCCGATGTCTTTTCTTAGTAGTGTTTTTAGCAAAAAAAATATTACGTTAGTAGCAGAACATGGACACTTTATTAAGAATAAAAACAACAATGAATGGATCGATAAAAACCCTTCAAACAATGATTGGATGAATTACATCCATCCAGTGCTGCAACAATTTACAGACAATACACCGGGAACCTTAATTGAAGAAAAGAAAAAATCGCTGGTATGGCATTATCGCAAAACAGATCCAGAACTAGGAATCATAAAATCTGAAGAGTTAAAAACAGTTTTATCGAGTATGATAACCAATGAGATTAGCATTGTGAATGGAGACAAAGTCATTGAAATAATCCCATCGAGAGTTAATAAAGGGGTCGCCGCTCTTGAACTGTATTCAAATGATCTATATGATTTTGTATTTGTAGCTGGGGATGATCTTACGGATGAAGATATGTTCCAAAAATTACCGGCAGAGGTCTTTTCAATTAAAGTTGGACACAAACAAACGTCCGCACAATTTTCAGTAAACGGATATCGAGAACTTTTATCTGTTTTAAACAAATTAAACAATAATTTAGTATTATGAAAAAAGGATTCACAGCAGGTAATTTTGATATTATCCACCCTGGTTACATTAAATTATTCAAAGAATGTAAAATGAATTGTGATCACTTTACAGTGTTATTGCAAACCGACCCTTCGATCGAACGCCCGGAAAAATTAAAACCTCTTTTGAGCATAGAAGAACGCATCGAACAATTGGAATCCAACGTTCACGTAGACGAGATTCTTATATATACCTATGAAAAAGATCTCATTAGCTTGATTGAGAAAAATCATTTTAATGTACGTTTTTTAGGGGATGATTATGTGGGTAAATCTTTTACAGGAGATGATTTTGATATTCCTGTTCATTTTGTATCCCGAGATCATGGATGGAGCTCAACAAAATTTAAGAAGCTAATTGTTGAGACCTATAAGAATATCTAGTCCAGTTTCACAGTTGTAGTAATTCCTATCGTTCCGTTGGAATTAGATTAAATAAAACAGTTCTTCAAAAGCAATAAATTGTTCCCGAAGTTTTTTCACCTACAATAAAGATTTTATGGAGGTACTCCCAAAAATGGCTAATGTCTCATCTCTCACTTTCTCAAAAACCCCTTTGATTGTACAACTAGACTCATCACATTCGGGACAAGTAGCATAATAATTTAGGGAAACACAGGGAAGCATCGCAATGGGCCCATCAATAATGCGAATCAGATCTGTAAGTAAAATCTGATCTGCGGCTTTGTTGAGTTTGTATCCTCCTGTTTTACCTCTACTGCTGTGGAGTATTTGCGCATTGCGAAGCTCTCGTAAGATTGTTTCTAAAAACTTTTTGGGAATACGCTCTTGTTCCGCGATTTCAGAAGAAAATATGGGGGTGGGGCGTTCTTGGTTTTTGGCCAAATAGATCAAAGCTTTTAAAGCATATTTGCACTTCTTTGAAATCATATTTTGATTTTGCTCCAAATGTAGGAAAAATTTAATTCCCTCAATTCCTATAAAGTTTATAGGAATTATTTGTTTTAATGAAAATCTCGCTTATTTTTGTCCCGAAATTAAATCACCGTAATGGAATCTACCCACAATGAAACGCTGGCTTTACATGCTGGCCATGACACGAAAAACACACAGGGAACGCGTGCCGTTCCGATCTATCAATCAACTTCCTATGTTTTTGACAATGCAGAACACGCGGCAAATCTTTTCTCTTTGGCTGAGCCCGGGTACATTTATACCCGTCTTAATAACCCTACCAATGATGTTTTAGAGCAGCGACTTGCTGCTGTTGAAGGAGGGGTGGCAGCAGTAACTACAGCTTCTGGTACTTCTGCGATTAGCACCACTTTGATGGTATTGCTCAAAGCAGGCGATCATATTGTTGCCTCGAGCAGCCTTTATGGCGGCACCTATAATCTATTGAGCGTTACGCTCCCTCGTCTAGGGATTACAACCACCTTTGTTGATCCCGATGATCCTAGCAATTTTGAAAAAGCCGTTCAATCAAACACACGTGCTTTTTTTGCCGAATCCTTAGGGAATCCCAAACTAGACGTTCTAGACCTCAAAGGGATTAGTGCTTACGCTAAAAAAGCAAAAGTTCCTTTTATTGTTGATAACACCGTTGCGACTCCTGCGTTGCTCAATCCCATTGAACATGGAGCCAATATTGTTATCCATTCATTAACCAAGTTTATCTCGGGTAATGGTACCTCTCTTGGGGGTGTCATTATTGATGCCTGTACGTTTGATTATGGAAATGGTTTGTTTCCAGAATTTACAGAGCCATCCCCTGGCTATCATGGCTTAGTATATCACGAGGCGTTAGGCCCTAAAGCCTTTATAGCGAAGGTGCGAATTGAAGGTCTACGCGACTTCGGAGCTGCCCTAAGCCCTTTCAATAGTTTCCAAATCATACAAGGGCTGGAGACTCTTAACATTCGATTGAAACAGCATTCTGAAAATGCTCTTGCCTTGGCACAATGGTTGGAAGCTCAAGATGAGGTGAGTTGGGTGAACTATCCTGGGCTGGCTTCAAGCAAATACAATACCTTGGCCAATGAATACCTGCCCAAGGGACAGAGTGGGATTATTACCTTTGGTGCCAAAGGAGGTTTTGAAGCGGCTAAAAAAGTGGCAGATAAAACCAATTTATTCTCCTTATTAGCCAATATTGGAGACACTAAATCCCTTATCATCCATCCAGCCAGTACAACCCATCAACAATTGGATGCAACGGCTCAAGCGGCGACAGGCGTTACCGAAGACTTAATCCGATTGTCTGTAGGACTAGAATCTTTGGACGATTTGAAAAAAGACTTGAAGCAAGCCTTAGCTTAAATTTTTTATTTCTATGTTAGTGTCGAAAGCCTCCTCAAAAGGGAGGCTTTTTTTTAGGGTTGAAAGCCAAGATTAAAAAAATGAATCCCCCCAAGGCCCATATTGATAGCACCTAATGGAATACTGTATTGATAGGCAAACTTCAATCGACCGAAGTTGACGCCAAATAAGGGAGTCCAATGTCGATCGTATTGTGTTTGCGTGAGATTATTATTGCGTACTACGGCACTAAGGTTATTCTGTCGGAAGGCCGCTCCAATCCAAAGACGTCCTCTGGGAAACAAGCGATAAACTTTTAAACTCGAATCAAAGGCTGTTTCTTTGGTTTTTTCCAAGTATTGCCATAATACACTTGGTTCAAAATTCCAGCCCGAATCCGTATAGATTTCATACTGTAAGGAAGCAAATAAATGTTTGAATCCAACGGTGTCAAAAACAGTTGTTTCATTTAAGGAGCTATTTTTATTTGGGTTTAGGGCAATATTGTGTACAGAGACGTGAGCAGAAAAGCGATTAGAAACATAGGCTACCCCAACATTAATTCCCATAAAACCATCTTGAGTTTCGTTGGTCGTAAGCAAAGGATCATTGGTTCGATAGCGCCAACTGCTACTATCAAGATTTCTCGATTGACTCCCAACACTCAGACCGAAAGATACTTCCTGAATTTCATCGTTTTTAGTAGGATACATTCTTCGTGTGTTCCAAATTTCATCATTTAGATAAATGCGATAGACATAGGTTGCATAGAGGGCGGTCTGTTGATGATATCCATTGATGTCATTGTAAAATTTCACACCCAAAGTGTTTTGAGCGCTGGCTTGGTATTCAAATGTTGCAAACTGTGTCTGTGGGCTGTTTTCCAAATCCATCCATTGGGTTCGAGTTCCAAAGTTGAAACGTGTATTGCTGAGATTGACACCAGCCATGGCGGGGTGAATGAGGTATAGATTTTCAGCTAGATATTCTTGAAAATACAAACGGTACCCTTGTGCAAAAATCTTGGTGCTAACACAGGTCAAAAAGAACAATAGTCCGACAAAAAACTTATTTTTTTTCATCGGGAACGCAATAAACTAAAATGACCGCTGTATTGTCTTCCATCCTGAAAGAACACGCGAAACCAATAATCGTCTTGGGGGAGGAGAGAATTGTTGAGTGCTCCATCCCAACCCTCTTCCGAAGGACTGATCTCACTGATCAACCGACCATAGCGATCAAAAATATAGATCTGACTTTGGGGCTGAAAATCAGCACTGACACCCAGTATTTTCCAACGGTCATTAATCCCATCCCCATTGGGACTAAAAAATTTCATGTGACCGAGTACGGAAAAGGAAATTTCACTGATACCACAACCATTTTTATCACGTACAAAGAGCAAATGAATTCCGGGAGGAATGTCGTTAAAATAGGAGTCATCTTGATAGGTTCCGTCTGGATCGTATAAGGTAAACTCATAATCTCCAATCCCTAAGTAGGCCGTTTGAATTTCCAAACTTCCTGTTTCTCCTTGCAAATCCACCACGGTCAGATCCTCTTCTGTGATTGTAGCCTGATTTGAAGGAATCAAAGTAAAAGAAAGGGTGCGACTACAGTTGGTACCATCGGTTGTGGTTGCAATCACTTCATAAAGCCCTCCTTGGTTGGTTTCCTGATCGGTTGCTTGACTGTTTGCTACTGAGGGAAAGGGTGCCCCCTCATAAAACCACTGGTAACTATAACTACGATCATCTGAAGAGCTTACACCAATACGTACGGGATCTAAGTTTTGACAAACTACACTAAAGTCCTCCAAGCGTTCAAAACTCGGTAAAGGGTTTACTCGCAGCTGGGCTACAGCGGCTACTCCCAAACAACTAATTTGATTCAAGTCCAAGTTTTCAATCCGTACCCATAGGGTTTGTTGATAGGGAGTCTCCATGAAGTATAGTGGGTTCTCCGCTGATAAAATAATTGTGTTTTGTCGCAATTGGGCGTCTTCTTGGGAGGCGTAAAAACTAATTTCGATATTTTGACTGCTAAATTTGGGGTTGGCGAATCGAATTTCTGTTTCTAGCGTATCAAAGAGAGAAGCTTCCCAGCCTTCGATTCCTAGCCCCCAATCTTTGAGGGCAGACTCACAGGTTTCGTATTCAAAGAGATTATTGAGCGAAATATCGCTAGCCGCTACTTTCAGTGTGACCTTAGACTCTTCATAGCAATTTCCTGGGGTATTGATTCTGACAAATAACTGCTGCTGGAATGCCGTATTTCGAAACGCATTCGGATTTAGTATTTTCGAAGAAAGACGGTAATCGGACTCGGTGTAAAATTCAAAAGTCTCTTGCGTGTAGTTTTGAGAAATCAATACGCCTAATGCTTCTAAATTGAATCCTGTGACACCATCGTTGAGGTTGTCATTATCACATTGTTCCACGATCAATTCGGGGGCAAGAAGGACGGGAAAAGGATATAATTTGGCTTCAATTTTAACTCGATTAGGTAATGAACATCCAATGCCGTCCCAGTCCAACCAAAATGTTTGATCTTCAAAAAATGTATTGGTATAGTTGTCTCCGGTATGAATTAGATTTCCACCCACTGGGGCGTCATACCAGTTTAACTGATCGGTACTTGCATCAACGGCCAAGGTCAAGACTTGTCCTTCACATCCGGCCGCATTTTCAATGCCTTGAATACGAGGAATAAAAATTTGGGTACTGGCAGAATTTCGAACGATAGGATCTCCAGGCATACCACCGTATTCTACCAGAAATCCTTTGGCTTGAAAAGGTCCTGACGTTGCGGTCACATTGGGGAGGTCATTCCAAGCCCCTAAATTCCCAATACTGATATCTGTGATGTGAGCGTAGTCTTCATCACCAGCATTATTTGGTTCCGATTCGTTCCAATAAGCAAAATTGGGCGAACTGCCGTCTGCCAATCCATTCCAAAAAACGGTTCCTGCTTCAGGACCATCCATCCATTTCCAGACGCCTTCTGTTTGTTCATCCGAGCCACCAATCCATCCAACCCCAGGACTGAGTTCACCGATTAATTGGGCTTCATCCTCTTGCCCAAGAGAGGCCAAATACCCTCTCAAACCATAATAGGTGTTGAGTTTTGCTCGTTCTCGAGCTTGTTTCCATGTAATATTGGGAGCAGAAACATATTCATAATAGTGCCCTGTACTGGGAAGGTAATTGGCACTGCCCAATGTAATAGCGATGGTTTTGTCTGTGGCCGGTTCGGGGTTAGAACTGGTATAGACTACATTTTTTACAGCCAAAACAATATCAGAATAGGGAACGGGCATTCCTGTTTTGGATCGAATGCTCAATTTCGCCTCACTAATATTCCAACTACTCTCAAAAAGGGCCTCCATCCCCAGTAATTGAAGTTGGTCCTCTGCGCTGTTATAGCCCGATACGATTTGGATGTATATTGCTGGGGCTTCATTGGTGTCAGGGTCTAAGATGGAAAATTCTGTAACGATTGGGAGTGTGCTATTGGGACAATAAGCTTGGTTTCCTTCGGCCTCCATTATAAGTCCTACCGCGTTTTCTTGAGCGGACGTTTGCCAATGGGTAATGCCAATTAGCAGGTATAAAAACCGCAAATAGAAGTAGCGGATAAAATTCATTCGAGTCAATAGTTATTTGCGAAGATACGCTTCAAGGAGAATCCTTTTTTGTTTAAACTTAGAATTCGTTTCTAATCAAATTAAAGAAACGGGATATTCTTCTTTTAAAGACTGATGATTGGAATATTTTTTCAGTCATTTTAGTATGATTTTAACAAAGGCAAGGATGTGAATTCTTAACTTTATTCCATCAAAAAAAACAATCATGAAACACCTATTTAGCGTGGTACTACTCCTAGTAACCACTTTTACACTTCAAGCACAGGAATTTAGAGGACTCGACAAAAGTCCTTTGGATATGGCTAAGTTCCCTGTCAGCAATAGCGAAACCAATAAGCTCGTTCGTATTATCTATTCCCGACCTCAGTTAAAGGGACGCTCCGTTGCCAAACTTGCCCCCAATGGGAAAGTATGGCGAACAGGTGCTAATGAAGCCTGTGAGATTACGCTCTACATTGATATGAAATTGGGAAACACTAATATTCCTACGGGAAGCTATTCGCTATATACGATTCCAGGTGAAAAAGAATGGACCATAATAATCAATAAAGCGACAAATATTTGGGGTGCCTATACCTACAGTCCAGCTTTGGATCTAGCCCGAATTCAAGTACCCGTTCAAGAAGGAAAGAAATCAGTCGAAGCTTTTTCAATGGCCTTTGAAGCAGCAGACAACGGTGTTGACCTATATATGGGTTGGGACCAACTTCGTTTGAAAGTTCCATTCACCAAATAAGATTTTACTTAAAATCAATGAACCCGCTTTGGCGGGTTTTTTTATAGCTTTTTGGGAAAAGCCAATGAGAGGATAAGTGTTAGTCCTCCAAATCCAATATGGAGTAACTCGATCCAACGCCATTCATTGTTGGAAATCCCCATAGCCACACAACTACAGACAAAAAAGCCTCCTAGAAAAGTAAAATAATAGCGCCTGAAGTGTGATTATTTTGTGTCTGATAGGTATGCGAATTTCCTGAAAGTTTTATTTAACAACAGTACGATTGCTATAGTCGTAGTCAAAATTAAGAGTCCTTCAATCATAATAAAAAATCTGGTTCTATTCAAATATAGAAAAAGTAAGAACTCGTATATTGAAACCACGAAACGCAATCATTATTCTATGACCCAAACAATTCCTCAAGTCGATTTACAACAGTTTTTATCGCAAGACCCTTCGGATCGTAACCAATTTGTTTCGAATTTAGGATCCGCTTTTAGCGATATAGGTTTTGTGGCATTAAGAGGACACTATCTGACTGAGGAACTGGTGACAAAGTTATATGATCAGATCATGGCTTTTTTTGATTTGCCGGAATCAATTAAGATGAAATATCATATTGCAGGTTTGGCTGCACAACGTGGATATACTCCTTTTGGTAAAGAAACGGCCAAAGGGTTTACACATGCGGATTTAAAAGAGTTTTGGCATTTTGGACAGGACCTGTCCCCAGAAGACAATAAGGTTTTTCAATATCCAGCAAACGTAATAGTTGAGGAGCTTCCGGATTTTAATCGAGTTGGAAAAAAAGCATATGAGGCATTGGAACAAACAGCCATAGAAGTATTGAAGGCGATTGCCATATTTTTAGATTTAGAGCCGAACTACTTTCAATCTTTTGTTGAAAAAGGGAATTCGATTCTTCGTCCTATTCACTATCCTCCTTTAAAGGAAGCGCCAAAACAGGCTGTTCGTGCAGCTGCTCATGGGGATATCAACCTAATTACCCTTCTGATGGGAGCGCAAGGCAGCGGACTGCAAGTTCAGAATCGATCGGGAGAATGGATTGCTGCCAATGCTCAGGAAGGGGAGTTAATGATCAATATGGGTGACATGATGGCTCGACTAACGAACAATCGGCTTAAATCAACCATTCACCGGGTGGTGAATCCACCCAAGGCATTGTGGGGAAAGTCACGCTATTCCATTCCTTTTTTTATGCATCCCATGGCTCAGATGTCTTTGGATTGCCTTTCCAACTGCGTCAATGCTCAGAATCCATTGCAATTTGAACCCATTACAGCTGGGGCATTTCTTCACGAGCGCTTGATTGAACTGGGTCTATTAAAAGATTAACTTTTGATTTTGTTATGATTAAACAAAAATTTTAACTTGCTTTTACAATAAAATCCGAAGATAGTAGTTAGATAATATGAACAAACTTTGCCTTATGAAAACAAGATTACTTTTATTACTCACATTTGGAGTATTAACTTTCGGCTTTGCCCAAACGGCGGAAAAACCATGGCGCTTGACTGTTTCAGCCAATGCTATTGATGTTTATCCTGTAGGAGGTACCCCAAGCCGACTCTTTCCAGACGGTGCTCAAGGTGGCTTTTTTGATGATTTTGCTAATGTAGGAGATCATTGGACGATTGGTGGTCCCGCGATTTCTTTGGAACGCTATTTAAAAGGAAAATTTTCTGTTGGAGCCATGTTGTCAGTGAATAATCTTACAAAAGTTGAGGGGATTAGTTCGGGAACAGAGTATCCTTACGTCAGTGCCGATGGATATCTAAAATTTAGTCCTTTGACGGGAAAAAAAATTAATCCTTTCTTCCTTGGAGGTTTTGGGATCTCAAGTTTTCAATTTGCAAACCCCGATGATGAAAATGCACTTTTACTCTCTAAGAATGCTTCAAAGCAATTCTTGGGTGGTTTTGGATTGGACTTTCGTCTTTCACCCACAGTGGCATTGAGCCTTCAGACCAACTTTAAAGGTGCCTACGAATTAGATGGCGTTCGTCATTTCCAGCATCAGGCTGGTTTGAGCTATAATTTTGGTGCTGGTGATCGTGACAAAGATGGAATTTCAGATGAAAAAGATAAATGCCCAGATGTTCCTGGATTGAAAGAATTTGAAGGTTGTCCTGATACAGACGAGGATGGTATTCCTGATAATGAAGATGATTGCCCTGAAGAAATAGGATCTAAAGAATTAAAAGGCTGTCCAGATAGTGATGGCGATGGTGTGGCTGATAAGGACGATTTATGTCCAGATGTAGCTGGTTCTATAGAAATGCAAGGCTGCCCTGACACAGATTCAGACGGTCTTCACGATGGTGTTGACGAATGTCCTGAGAAGGCGGGTCCTAAATCTAACAGTGGCTGTCCTACAGAAGATAAAGACGGCGATGGTGTTCCCGATTCCGAAGACCAATGTCCAGATCAAGCAGGTTCGGCTGAAAAGAACGGTTGTCCTGACGTTTCCGATGCTGTAGTGTCAACGATGAATAGTTATGGCTCAATGATTAATTTCGTGGCTAGTAGTGATCGTATTCTTGGCAAAAAAATGTTCGACGTATTGGATAAAATAAAGAGTTTGCTAGCAGAAAACCCTGGAGGAATCTTTATCATTGAGGGTTATTCTTCGAGCGATGGAGATACAGCTTACAATCAAGCATTATCTGTTCGAAGAGCTGAATCAGTTCGAAATGCTCTTATCAATATGGGGGTAGATCCCGCACGATTAGAAATCCAAGGCTTTGGAGAAGAGAACCCATTAGATAGCAATGACACTTCAGAAGGTCGTGCCAAAAACAGACGTGTACAATTCCGTTTAAAATCAAATTAATAAAGAACCTAAGTTCGAAAAAAAAGCAGCGATTAATATCGCTGCTTTTTTGTTTTAAAACTGTTTAAGCGTTTTGATAGTAGCTGGTGGGTCTTCTGCTTTGAAGACATGTGAACCGGCGACAAGCACATCTGCTCCAGCCTGAATCAATGCAGCCGCATTTTGATTGGTTACGCCTCCATCAATTTCTATTTGAGTTGTGGCTCTTTTTTTTGCAATTAATGCTCTTAAGGCTATTGTTTTTTCGTAAGTATTTTCGATAAATGATTGCCCTCCAAACCCTGGGTTGACACTCATTAAACAGACCAAATCAACTTCATGGATGATCGCTTCTAACACATGAACAGGGGTGTGTGGATTTAGTGCCACACCCGCAAGCATTCCGCAACTTTTTATTTTCTGAAGCGTACGATGCAAGTGGGTACAAGCTTCATAATGTACTGTTAGTACAACAGCTCCCAAATCGGCAAAGGTTTCGATATAGCGATCAGGGTCAACAATCATCAGGTGAACATCTAAGGGTTTTTGTGCAACCGTCTGGATGGCCTTTAGGACAGGCATTCCATAGGAGATATTAGGTACAAATACGCCGTCCATAATATCAATATGAAACCAATCAGCTTCACTCGCATTTACCATTTTACAGTCGCGTTCCAAGTTGCCGAAGTCAGCCGCTAGGATAGAAGGTGCAATTTTTGCCATAATATGAATAAAAAAGGCAACTCGAAAGTTGCCTTTATGTTTATCCTAAATAGGTTTTTAAGATCTTACTTCTTGAAGTATGCTTTAGACGTCGGATCGCTTTTTCTTTGATTTGGCGAACACGTTCGCGAGTCAAATCAAAAGTTTCTCCAATCTCTTCCAAGGTCATCGAGTGCTGATTTCCCAATCCAAAATACAAACGAACCACGTCAGCTTCTCTTGGCGTGAGCGTTTCTAGAGCGCGTTCGATTTCGGTACGAAGTGATTCGTGTAAAAGTGTTTTGTCTGGATTTGGAGATTCACCACTATTCAATACATCATAGAGGTTGGAATCTTCACCTTCTACTAAGGGTGCATCCATGGATACATGACGCCCGGAGTTTTTTAAAGACTCTTTTACGTCATTGACAGTCATGTCCAACTCTTTGGCTATTTCCTCAGCAGAGGGGGCACGTTCATGGGCTTGCTCCAAAAAGGCATAGGTCTTGTTGATCTTATTGATCGACCCGATCTTATTGAGTGGCAAGCGAACGATACGCGATTGCTCTGCTAGGGCTTGTAAAATAGACTGGCGAATCCACCAAACGGCATACGAAATAAACTTAAAACCTCGCGTTTCATCAAAACGTTGCGCTGCCTTGATCAATCCCAAATTCCCTTCATTGATCAAATCGGGGAGGGTAAGCCCCTGGTTTTGGTATTGTTTGGCAACGGAGACAACAAATCGTAGATTGGCTTTAGTTAGTTTCTCTAAAGCTATCTGATCGCCCGCTTTAATTTTCTGGGCCAATTCTACTTCTTCCTCAGCCGTGATCAAGTCAACTTTACCTATTTCTTGTAAGTATTTATCTAAGGAAGCAGTTTCTCGATTGGTTACCTGCTTGGTGATCTTTAATTGTCTCATAGTTTACATTTGTTCTAGATGATACGAACTCAATTCAAAAAGGTTACAAAAAAAATTACTTTTTTTCGTCCCTATTATTGTCCTTACGCTCGGGTCTTGGTAGCAACGCTTTACGAGAAACTTTTTCCTTGCGTGTACGAGAGTCGATTCCGAAGTATTTTACTTCGAGTACATCTCCCATATTGACAACATCAGATACGTTTTCCGTGCGCTCCCAAGCCAACTCACTTACGTGAAGTAGAACTTCATTACCAGGCGCTTCTAGGTATTCAACAACTGCACCAAAGTCAAGCATCTTGATTACTTTAACTTCATAAGTATTGCCAACTGTTGGTTTAAAGGTAATGGAATCGATTTTGGCTTCGACCATTGCAATTCCTTCTGGAGAAGTTCCTAGAATTTCCACAATTCCTTCTTCAGTAACAGGATCTTCGTTGATAACGATGGTACATCCGGATTCTTTCTGAAGTTCTTGAATGACTTTACCACCCGGCCCGATCAAAGCACCAATAAATTCGTTGGCGATGATACGGTTGATCATTTTAGGAGCATGTTCCTTAACAGTCTCTGCTGGACTGGAAATGGTAGCCTCTAAGTGATCAAGGATGTGCATACGGCCATCTTTGGCTTGCATCAAGGCTTGTGTCAAGATTTCATAACTCAATCCTTTGATTTTAATATCCATTTGACAAGCAGTGATTCCCTCACGGGTTCCTGTAACTTTAAAGTCCATGTCGCCTAAGTGATCTTCGTCTCCTAAGATGTCAGAAAGCACTGCATAGCGATCTCCTTCGGTTATTAATCCCATGGCAATTCCCGAAACAGGTTTTTCGATTTTTACCCCAGCATCCATCAAGGCCATGGTTCCCGCACAAACGGTAGCCATAGAAGAGGAACCATTAGATTCCAATACTTCAGACACGACGCGTACAGTGTATGGACAATCGTCGGGCATTACTTTTTTCAAAGCGCGTTGTGCCAAGTTTCCGTGACCTACTTCACGACGCGACGTTCCACGAAGTGGACGTGCTTCTCCTGTTGAAAAAGGAGGGAAGTTATAGTGCAAGTAAAAGTTCTCTTCTCCTTGCTCGGTGGGGAGGTCAATAATGTTGGCTTCTCTTGATGTTCCAAGGGTTACGGTGGCCAAGGCCTGTGTTTCCCCGCGCGTAAACACAGAAGAACCGTGAGTAGAAGGGAGGTAATCCACTTCACACCAAATGGGACGAATGTCTGTTGTTTTACGAGCATCCAATCGAATTCCATCGTTCAAAACCAAATCACGTACGGCTTTTTTCTGCGCACCACTAAAATATTTGGAAATTAAGGCTCCTTTTTCTTCGAGCTCTTCCTCAGAATAGCCTCCTTTAATTTCGTCTTTCAATTCTGAGAATAGCTGACTGCGCTCTCCTTTGGCCAAACCTTTTTTGGCAATTTCGTAGCATTTGTCATATGCCAATCCGTGGATATGAGTTTCCAAATCCGCGTCGTGGTCTTCTTCTTCGTATTCTCTTGTTTCTTTTTTCCCCACATCGGCAACAAGTTTTTCTTGTGCTTCGATTTGGGTTTTAATGGCTTCATGTCCAAAAGCAATGGCTTCTACCATTTCTTCTTCGCTGATTTCATCAAATTCTCCTTCTACCATGGCAACAGAATCAGAACTAGCACCGATCATGATGTCCACATCCGATTCGGCCAATACTTCTTTGCTTGGGTTGATGACCCATTCGCCATTCACGCGTCCTACGCGTGCTTCTGAAATGGGATTTTCAAAAGGGATATCAGAGAGTTGTAATGCTGTTGAAGCAGCCAATCCAGCAAGAGCGTCAGGCATTACATTCTCGTCATGCGACATCAATTGGATCATGATTTGTATTTCTGCGTGGTAATCCTTTGGAAACAAAGGACGCAGTACGCGATCCACAAGTCGCATTGTTAAAATTTCTTCATTACTAGGACGGGCTTCTCTTTTGAAGAACCCTCCTGGAAAACGACCTGCTGCTGCGAATTTTTCGCGGTAGTCAATGGTCAATGGTAGAAAGTCAACTGGGCTGGCCTTACGAGCTGATACGGCTGTAGCGAGTAGCATACAGTCACCCATACGAACAACAACAGAACCGTCGGCCTGTTTGGCCAATTTCCCTGTTTCGAGAGTAATTGATCTCCCGTCAGAAAGTTGAATTTCTTGTGTAAATGTTTTTGGAATCATAATTTAAATTGGTTAAACCTTAATGTTGTGTGTTGTGGCAACCAATGAAAAACTACAATTCAGTGTAGCAAGAAGTAGAATTATTTACGGATACCTAATTCCTTGATAATCTCACGGTAACGCAAGATATCTTTGGCTTTTAGATAGTCGAGAAGGCTTCTTCTTTTTCCTACCAAACGCACTAGCGAACGCTCTGTGTTAAAGTCTTTTGCGTTGTTTTTTAAGTGGTCAGAAAGGTGGTTGATACGGTGCGAAAACAAAGCAATCTGACCTTCAGTAGATCCCGTGTCGTTTTCAGATTTTCCGTATTTTTTGAAAAGCTCTTTCTTTTTTTCGTTTGTTAAGTACATGCCAATATTATTTAAATGATTTTTATGTATGCAAAATTGCCATGCAAAGATACACTTAATTGTCTGATAACAAAGTAAAACCTAAGCGCGGTAGTGTCGGTTCAATACCAAATCGAGATAGGCATTGATTTCTTCTTTGAGGTTTTTTCGATGAACGATTTTATCCAAGAATCCTTTTTCCAATAAAAATTCACTGGTTTGAAATCCTTCGGGTAATTCTTGACCTGTGGTATCTTTTACCACTCGGGGCCCAGCAAAGGCAATCAGAGCACCCGGCTCAGCAATATTAATATCACCCAGCATCGCAAATGACGCAGTGGTTCCCCCCGTGGTTGGATTTGTGCACAATGATATGTAAGGAATTCCCGCCTCGGAGAGTTCGCTTAGCTTGGCGGCTGTTTTAGCCATTTGCATTAACGAAGTTGCGGCTTCCATCATCCGTGCACCTCCTGATTTTGAAATAACAAGTAAAGGAATCCGGTGCTGCAACGCATGATCTGCAGCGCGCCAGATTTTTTCGCCCATCACAGAGCCCATGGAGCCGCCAATGAAGGCGAAGTCCATACAGGCTACCACAAGCGGCTTGCCTTTAGAATTACCCACCGCAACACGAATGGCGTCGTTTAGACGGGTTTTCTTTGTTGCGGCTTTGATTCTATCCTTGTATTTTTTGGTATCCTCAAATTGGAGAAAATCTTTGGACTTGAGATTTGCTGCAATTTCAACGAATTTACTATCAAAAAGGATTTCAAAATATTCCTTGCTTCCAATTTGAACATGATAATCATCTTCTGGGCTTACATAATAATTATCCTCCAGTTCTTTGGTGTCAATGATTTTCCCAGTAGGGGTTTTATACCATAACCCCTTTGGAGTATCTTTCTTTTCCTCCGTTTTGGTTTGGATTCCCTTTTCACTTCGTTTGAACCATGCCATAGAAAAAAGTTTAGTCTAATGTATTGACATTATTCAAATCTTCAAAAGCTTGTTTCAATCGTGCTTTGAGTGTTCCCTCCCCAAGACGAAGCCATTTTCTAGGATCGTAGTATTTTTTGTTCGGTTCTTCAGCTCCGTCAGGATTTCCAATCTGATTTCTCAGATAGTCCACCTTTTCGTTCATATAATCGCGAATCCCTTCCGTAAAAGCAAATTGGAGATCGGTGTCAATATTCATTTTGATGACTCCATATCCAATGGCTTCATTGATTTCTTCGTTGCTAGAACCGGATCCACCATGGAAAACAAAATCAACCGTATTGGGTGGTAAGTTGTATTTCTCACTGATGTATTCTTGAGAGTTCTTTAAAATTTTAGGGGTCAAAACTACATTTCCAGGTTTGTACACTCCATGAACGTTACCAAAGGCTGCAGCAACGGTAAAACGAGGGCTCACTTTTCGTAGTTCTTCAAAGGCATAAGCGACCTCTTCTGGCTGGGTGTAGAGTTTTGATTGATCCACGTCTGAATTGTCCACGCCGTCTTCTTCGCCTCCAGTAATTCCGAGTTCGATTTCAAGAGTCATGTCCATTTTGGCCATGCGCGTGAGGTATTCTTTACAGATTTCGATATTTTCCTCAAGGGGTTCCTCAGAAAGATCGATCATGTGTGAACTGTAGAGCGGTTTCCCATATTGTTTGTAATGTGCTTCGGAGGCATCCAACAGGCCATCAATCCAAGGCAATAGGTTTTTGGCACAGTGGTCTGTGTGTAGGATTACACTGGCACCGTAGGCTTTGGCCATTTCGTGAACGTGCTTTGCACCGGCTACGGATCCAGCAATGGCTGCTTTTTGTTGGTCGTTGGACAATCCTTTTCCAGCATTAAACTGTGCACCACCATTGGAAAACTGGATAATCACTGGACTGTTGAGCTCAGCGGCAGTTTCTAATACGGTGTTGATGCTATTACTTCCAATAACATTGACAGCGGGAAGGGCAAATCCTTTTTCTTTGGCAAGGGCAAATACTTCCTGTACTTGGTCACCTGTAAGTACCCCTGCGGGGATCTGATATTTCATTCAATTGGTTTTGGCAAAAATATTTAAATTTTTAGAATGGGTAATTAATTCCTACATTAAATACAGCTTTCTTAAAAGCATATTCACTTCCCCAGCGGTCTGCCCTGGATAAAACTGGATTATAGGTTTTGAAAGCGGTGTCAAAACGAAACACAAAAAAGTCAAAATCGTATCGCAAACCGAATCCAGATCCTATGGCAATTTCATCCAAATCTTGCCATCCGTCCCATCTTGAGGCCGGGTCTTGAACATTATCCCAAAGATTCCAGATATTTCCCGCATCGACAAATAGAGCTCCTTTGAGGTTACCAAAGATGGGGAAACGATATTCCATATTGGCTGCTAGTTTAAAATTGGCTTCGTTGAATTCATTTAAATTTTGACTACTTCCTGGGCCCAAACGGTAGGCTTTCCAAGCGCGATTATCATTGGTTCCTCCTGCAAAATAGGACCGCACGAATGGGATATTTGTTGCATTGCCATAGGGCACAGCCATTCCAATAAAGCTTCTAAAAGCGAGGACTCGCTTGGTTCCCACTCGGAAGTGCTTGATGTAATCAATCTCTGCCTTAAAATATTGAGAAGGCTCCACTCCCGAAAGATCAAAGCGACCATTTTCATTAGGAGGGGTTCCCGTCCATTTTAATAAACCGTTGAGAAGATTACCAACCCATTCCAAACGAAGTCGGAATTGAGAAAAATTTTCATCCAAAAGGCTTTGCTGGGTATTACTATTAAAACTGAAGGAGGATCCTACTATAAGATTGTTGACTGTCAGGCGTTGTTGGCGTTCTCGAATCCCTAGTATTTTGGAATAATCCTCGGAGTCTGTAGGAGTTCCTGAGGCAGAAAGGACTTGATCAAAGAAAGCCTCCGTACCGCTAGGGATGATCAGATTATTATCAGGATTGACAAGTTCTCCGTTGGTGTTGTAGACCTTCGCTAGGCTGTTGAGTCGATCATAGCTATTGCGATAAACATTAAAGTAGTTGTCAATATTTTTATTGTTGACGAATTCTATTTCTGCAATCCGAAGCGCCATTTTTTGATTTTGCTTGGGTTCCCAGTTGATCTCATAAGTAGCAGCAAAGTATTGTTTGTCCAGACCAATGTTTTCTTGAATGGCAAAGCCAAGACTCAAATCGGTTTTGGGATTCATTTTTTTAGTAATCACTCGATCTAAGTTGATCGGTAACAGTAAGCGAGGAAACCGAATACTTAAATCGGTTCCCAACTCAAAGAGATCAAAAAACCGGCTGATTTGTTCAAAGTTGTTGGAAGAAGCTCCAAACGAAGACTGTATACCAATATTAATAATTTCAGCTCCTTTGAGCATATTACGTATGGCTGTGGAAGTTCCCAACCCCAATCCAAAGAATTGAATGTTGGAGTGTGATAAATCAAAGTCGAGGCCTAAAGAGAACTTCTCTTTTGGGTTTAAAACAATATTGGTTTCCAAGGATGGAAGGGAATCCGACAAGGGGCGATAGGTGATACTGGGGTATTTAAAATTTTCAAGGTTATTAAAATAGCGGTAGGTCAGCAGACGTTCTTGATCGCTATATACGCTATCCAGCTGAACAAACAACGGATTGGTCAAGGCTTTGGGGCGATATTTTAAAGGCCCCTTGGAATAAATATGAATTCCATTGTAGGTGGTGCTGTCAGTATAACTATCCAATCCTGCTCCCAATTGTTGGGATTCCACAAAAATATTGATGCGTTTTATACGATGGATTTTATAGGGTTGGGTTATGAGGCTGTCTCCCACGCGCTGCTGTGGATTGTTGATGGCCAATTCAACACCAATAGTTTTGTCTTTTCCAGTACTGTCAATAGCCGCCTTGAAACGAAGGCTATTCTCTTGAAAATTATAGACCCCTGCTTCTCTAAAAAGGGTCAAAATACGTTTTCGCTCTGAGTCAAAATCAGCAATATCAAATCCTTGCCTGGGTTTTAGAAAGCTAGCCTCTTTGGATTGTTCAACCAGTGTTTCTAATTCTTTGGCAGCGATTGAAAATTGAATACTGTCTAGGCGGTATTGTTCCCCCTTTTCAATGTCATACTGAATGCTTGCCTTTTGGCTTTCTTCTGTTTGAACAGAGGAGGACACGTTAACATCAAAAAACCCTTTGTTTTTAAAATACTGTGAAAGGCGTTTGGTGTTGCGTGAAATGTTGGTGCTATCCAAAAGGACGGGTCTGGATCCAATGTCTTTTAACCATTGATTGCTGAGTTTTTTATAACGGAGTAGCTGATTGAGTTGCTTGGAGGATAGGATATTTTCCCAGCGCTTTTTGCGTTTTTCTTTTTTATAGAGCCAATTGTTAAAACTGGAATCTGGATCTTTCAATGCTAATTGATGAAAAAAGATTTCAAACGGGATTCCTAGGAAAGTATTATTAGGAGGATCAACCAGCAGGTCAATGGCTGGGCTGTTGGGCTTAACCTCTCCATTGATGTGTAAGGTGTTTTTTTGAAGCAAATAACGCCCCTCATCCAAATTCTTAGTACTACTACATTGTAGGAATAAAAAACTTGAAAAAGATAGAATGATTACATTTGAAGCGTATCGACGCACCGCAACTCCGTTTTGCGTTCAAATGTACAGCTTTTCATGCTACCCAAAACCCTCCTCAAACAAATCGCTCAACTCGGGCAAAAGAAATTCAGAGATCAATCGCATTGTTTTGTCGTTGAAGGACAAAAAAGCGTTCGGGATTTCTATGACCAAGGGTGGGAGTGGGAAGGGCTTTATGCGACCACCCCACAAGAAGATTTGCCTTTTACACAGATCAGCCTGGCTGAAATGGGGCGCATTACTCAGTTCAAAACTCCCAGTCCAGTGTTAGGGGTTTTTAAGAAACAAAAAGAGCTCTTACTCCCAGAGAATGAATCTGTTTTGGTTTTAGACCAGATCCGTGATCCGGGAAATTTGGGGACCATTATTCGACAAGCAAGCTGGTTTGGGTTTCAACATGTGCTTTGCAGCAAGGATTCTGTGGATTGTTATAATCCGAAAGTGGTTCAAGCTTCCATGGGGGGACTGGCGCGCGTGGCCTGTCACTATGGGGACTTGATTTCATTTCTTTCACAAACGCAATTGGCAGTCTATGGCGCCGGCTTAGAAGGAAAATCAATCTACAAGCACTCCTTTAAAACCCCAGCGGCTATCGTTTTTGGTAGCGAATCACATGGATTTTCTCCGGCCGTTGCAGCAACTATTCAGGAATGGATCACCATTCCTTCGGTTCATGCGCAAAGCGTTGAAAGTTTAAATATTGCTTCGGCTTCAGCTATAGTTCTTTCGGCCTTTGCCCAGTCTTAGTGGCTATTCAAAAACAAGATTTACAACCACGCCTCTGCTAACCATGTTAGTGATATTCCCTGTCCAAGGACTGTTGGGTGTGTTGTCGGGAATCAATTCGTTTTGTAAGGAAAAAATCCCTCGTATGGAGGGTGAAAATTTGAAGTAGAACAAATAAAAATCAAAACCAATACCAATTTCATAATTCAAATTTTGACTTTCGGTTCGGAAAACATTACTGAGATTGTCGTCCGTGTTTTTTTTGTTGCTGGAAAGATTGAAATCAGTCGAAACCCCAGCTAATAAAAAAGGACGAAAGTTGTTAATTCTTTGAGCGCTTATTTTGATCAATAAGGGAAGGTGGATATAGGTGGACTTTATTTCTCTATAGCGGTCATCTTCGGTTTCAAATCCTGATAACTCGGGATAGAGCAATTCACGCTGAGCATAATAAAGCCCGGGTTCTAATCGGAGGTTTAGAAATTGATTGACTCGCAAATCACCAATGAGTCCAATGGTAAAACCCGTGCCGGGAGTAACTTCAATATCAGGGAAGTTGTTTCGATAGTAATCGGGGTTGTAATCGAAATCAAAATAATAATTGTTGACACCCACAAAATAACCATAATGAACAAATCGATCATCAAATTTGGGTAGATTTTGGATGCGTTCTCGCACTTGCGGATATTGCGCAAAGAGTACGAGGCCTCCACAAACACTTAGTAAAAGCGCAAAGAGTAGTTTATGTCGTAGGTTTTGTTCCACAGTAAATAGATGCGACCCCAAACGTTTGTGGGTGATTCGCTACCTTTATAAACCCAATTTTTGACAAAATATTGTTGAAGGCTGTTCCATAAGGAAAGTGCGCGGCCGATTCGGCCAGATAATCATAGGCAGAACGGTCTTTGGAGAGCAGTCGTGCCATTCGCGGCATTAACCAACCGGCATAGAATCCATAAAATTGTTTGAAAGGGAATCGGGTAGGAACAGAAGTCTCTAGCACTAAGAGTGTCCCTTCGGGCTTGAGCACTCGAAAAATTTCTTCCAGTCCTTTTTCAAGGTTTTCAAAATTTCGAACCCCAAAAGCAACAGTTACCAAATCAAACGTATCGTCCTCGAAGGTTAAGTCTTCACTATCGCCCAAAACCATCTCAACGGTATTTTGAAGACCTTTTTTGTCAACTTTTTCTTTTCCCAAAGCGAGCATTCCCCGGGAAATGTCAAGCCCTACAATTCTTTGAGCACTGGTTTGGGTCAGTGCTACTGCTAGATCTCCAGTGCCTGTGGCAATATCCAAAGCGGCTTCAATCTTATTTTTTTGAGCCATTTTGATCAGTTTTTTGCGCCATCGGATGTCAATGCCTAGTGAGATGATCCGATTTAAAAAATCATATTCACCAGAAATGGCATCAAACATCTGTGTTACCTGGGCTTTTTTGGAAGCCTTTGAACCGGCATAGGGAGTCACTTTCTTTTTCATGCGCTGCAAAGATAGAAGATTTAGGAGGGCTTTTGAGAGAATTTTAGACCCAGCGTTCCCCTTTTTGTATATTTGTCGTGTATTTTCTTACTTCTATGAAAATAATCATCGCCGGGGGTGGAGAAGTGGGCTTTCATTTAGCCAAGCTGCTATCCTTTGAGTCATTAGATATCACGCTTATTGATACCGATAAGGAACGTCTCACCTATGCTGAAAATCATCTGGACATCAAGACCCTCAAGGGCAATGCCTGTTCGTTGCGTATCATCAAAGAAGCCAAGGTAGCTACTGCCGATTTGTTTATTGCTGTAACTTCTGAAGAAACAGCAAATATTACGGTTTGTGCCTTAGCAAAACAACTGGGCTGTAAGCGGACCATTGCACGAATTTCAACCATTGAATTTATAAAGGAAAACGATTGTATCAATTTTGAGAAGTTGGGGATTGATGAGTTAATCTCTCCAGAGGCTCTTGCAGCAGAGGAAATCCATCAGCTTTTAGATCAATCGGCTTTTAGTAATAGCTATGCGTTTGAGTCTGGAGCACTTACCTTAATTGGAACAACCTTAGGGGATGCGGTTCCTTTTGTTGGTAAAAGTGTCAAAGAAGCGGCTTCCATTTTTCCGGATGTACACTTTATGCCGATTGCACTGCAACGTCGGGGAAGTCAATCAACCATAATTCCCCGTGGAGACACTGAATTTGAAGCGGGAGATCGTGTTTTCTTTACTACTTTACAACAGGGAGTAGAGGAGATCTATAAATTGACAGGGAAAGTCAAAAAAGAAATTAAAAATGTGATGATTCTTGGCGGGGGCAAAATTGGAGCGAGTACTGCACGACGCCTGGCAGAGGAGAAATTTAATGTTACCCTAGTAGAGCAAAACAAAGCCAAAGCCATCACTATTGCGGAAGAACTCTCCAATATTATGGTAATCCACGGAGACGGTCGCAGTGTGGAACTGCTCGATGAAGAAGACCTCGAGACTATGGATGCGTTTATTTCTGTAACAGAAAATTCAGAGACCAATATCATGACCTGCCTTATGGCTAAGTCAAAAGACGTGACAAAAACCATCGCTTTGGTCGAGAACATCGATTATTTTCAGTTGTCACAGTCCATAGGGATTGACACTTTGATCAACAAAAAACTTTTGACAGCCAATACTATTTTCCGCTACATCCGGAGGGGAGAGGTGGTAGATATGACCACGCTAAGCCATTTGAATGCAGAACTATTGGAGTTTATCGTCAATGCAGATTCTAAGGTTAACGGTCAAAAAATAAAAGACATTGATTTTCCGCGAACCGCTACCATCGGAGGGGTTGTGAAAGAAGGAGAGGGGATCATTGCTTTGGGAGACTATGTTATTGAAGCTGGCGATCGCGTCTTGGTGTGTTCGCTTCCACGCTCTATCAAACGAATTGAAGGTTTGTTCCGTTAATCCATGTTTCACAAACTTAATTACAAAGTAATCTTGCAGCTTTTGGGCGTTTTGTTAACGTTTAATGGCGGCCTGATGCTTTTGGCTGTAGGCATGAGTTGGATGACCCAAGACCAGGCCACGCAACAGTTGTTGACTGCTGCTGTTTCTGTTCTCCTTTTAGGACTATTTTTATTGATAGCTTTTCGAGAAGCACAACCACAAATTCAAAAAAGAGAAGGGTATCTGGTGGTGAGCCTAGGCTGGCTGGTAATGACTCTTACGGGAATGCTGCCCTATTTGATGACCGATAGCGTTCCCAGTATTTCTCATGCTTTTTTTGAAACCATGTCAGGCTATACCACTACGGGAGCCACTATTTTTGATGATATTGAAAGTTTGCCCAAAGGATTATTGTTTTGGAGGAGTATTACTCATTGGATTGGGGGAATGGGGATTATTGTATTGACCATTGCTATTTTGCCCATCTTGGGTATCGGGGGGATGCAGTTATTTGCTGCGGAGGTTCCGGGTCCTAATAGTGATAAATTGCACCCACGAATTACGGACACAGCCAAACGCTTGTGGTTGCTTTACTTTGGTTACACCTTGGCAGAAACCCTTTTGCTGTGGTTTGCTGGGATGTCTTTTTTTGACGCTATCAACCATGCAATGAGTACATTGTCTACGGGTGGATTTTCTACTAAGAATAACAGTATTGCATTTTGGAACGATCAACCGTTGATTCAGTACATCATTTTATTTTTTATGCTCGTAGCTGGAACCAATTTTGTTTTGAGTTATTTTGGATTCACTGGGAATTTTAGAAAGATTTTCAAGGATATTGAGTTTCAATATTATCTGTGGTTCATCGGTTTGTTTACTTTATTTGTAACCAGTGTTTTGCTTTTGCATACCACTGCCCCCGGGGCTTCTACAACCCATCCTCAGCTTTGGGGTCAAGCAGAAAGTGCCTTTCGTCATTCGCTCTTTCAAGTAGTTGCCATTATCACGACCACTGGATTTGTAACGGCAGACTTTACCGCTTGGGCTCCCTTACTTACACTAACTTTCTTTGGACTGATGTTTGTCGGAGGATCTGCTGGATCAACTTCTGGTGGAATCAAGGTAGTACGCCATCTGTTAATGATTCGCAGTGGTATTTTGGAATTCAAACGGGCACTTCATCCCAATGCAATTCTTCAGGTACGCTATAATAATCGTGTTGTGAGTGAAGGTATTGTCCAGAATATTCTTGGCTTTTTCATCCTCTACTTACTTTCATTTATCATCGGAACCCTGGGCTTTGCGATGATGGGATTTGATTTTGAATCATCGGTAGGCGTTGCGGCTTCTTCTTTAGGAAACGTAGGACCCGCCTTAGGGGTTTTTGGTCCCGTAGAAAACTATACTGCTCTACCATCTGTAGGACTTTGGTGGTCTTCTTTCTTAATGCTTCTAGGTCGTTTGGAACTCTTTACGGTGTTGATTTTGCTGACTCCTTTTTTCTGGCGTAAAAATTAATAGTCGTATTTCTTTCCCCACAACTGTTGAAGCCATTTTCGGATACTATTCTCCTTGGCATTTTGACCGGGTTCATAAAAACGGGTCTCTTCAATGGCTTCTGGAAGGTAGTTTTGTATTACAAATTGATGAGGGTGGTCGTGTGGGTATTTGTAATCCATTCCGTGCCCGAGTTCTTTGCTGAGTTTGGTGGGGGCATTTCGTAAATGAAGAGGTACTGACAAGTTGGTGCTTTTTTCAACTTCCTCCAATGCTTTGTCGATAGCCAAATAACTGGCATTGCTTTTGGGAGAGGTAGCGAGGTAGACAGTACATTGACTCAAAAGAATTCGCGCTTCGGGCATGCCTATGACCTGAACAGCATTAAAGGTGGTTTGGGCAAGAACCAGAGCATTGGGATTCGCATTACCGATATCCTCACTGGCTGCAATCAATAATCTACGGGCGATAAATTTGATGTCTTCTCCGGCTTTTAGCATCCGTGCAAGCCAATAAATAGCTGCATTAGGATCACTTCCTCGAATCGATTTGATAAAGGCCGAGACAATGTCATAATGTAGATCTCCGTTTTTATCAAACTGAACGGCATTGGTTTGAAGTGTTTTTTTAATTTTCTCGTTAGTGATTTCAATGGAGACATCGGTACCAAATGAAAAGACAACAAGCTCCAAGAGTGTTAAGAGCTTACGGGCATCTCCACTTGAATATTGAATCAAGGCCTCTGGATCTTCCAAGTGAATTATTTTTGTTTTGAGCAGTACATCTTGGGTAAGTGCTCGTTCCAAAAGATTTTTTAATTCCTCCAGCAAGAGGGGTTTTAGGGTAAAAACTTGACAACGCGAAAGCAATGCGTTGATGACCTCAAAACTCGGATTTTCAGTAGTGGCTCCTATAAGGGTAATAATCCCCTTTTCAACGGCTCCTAGGAGAGCGTCTTGCTGGGATTTACTAAACCGATGAATCTCATCAATGAACAATAAGGGATTTTTATCGGTAAAAAGTCCCCCTTGATTTTGAGCTTTGTGAATAATTTCACGGACTTCCTTGACACCTGCATTAATAGCTGACAATTCATAAAAAGGCCGTTTTTTTTCTCCAGCGAGTAGTTTGGCTAGGGTGGTTTTTCCTGTGCCAGGAGGTCCCCAAAGAATCATGGAAGGAATAAAGCCTGATTGAATGCTTTGATACAATGCTCCGTCAGGTCCTACCAAATGTTTTTGCCCCACATAGTCCGCCAGGCTTTTAGGTCGCATTCGTTCGGCAAGGGGAGGCGATTGTTGCATGCTGTTTTAGTCTGTTGATCCGTGGTCGCGTTGACGTATTATTTCATAGAGAATCAGCCCTGTAGCGACAGATACATTGAGTGATCCTACTTTGGATACCATAGGCATCCGTACGTTACGATCCAATAGCTTTAAAAGACTGGGATGTATGCCTTTTTCTTCGGAGCCCATGACAACGGCTATTGGTCCTTCTAAGGGGCGGTTATAAGCGATTTCCGAAGCTTTCTCGTCCAATCCTACTGTTGGGATGTCATGTGCTTGTAAAAGAAATATAGCGTCTTTCAGATGACTAACCTTGGCAATGGGGACTTCAAAAATAGCACCGGCTGAGGTTTTAACGGTTGTCGCATTGAGTGGTGCGCTTCCCGATTCGGGTAGCACTACACAGTGAACCCCTGTGGCAGCTGCCGATCGAAGGATGGCTCCTAAGTTATGCGGATCTGTGATGTGATCCAAAAGCAATAGAAGGGGCGTGTCTTCTCCGAAGCCTTTTTCTAAGATGTCCTCTAAAGAATATACCGTTACCGGGGATATACGGCCCATGACTCCCTGATGATTTTCGTTTTTGTAAGCGTTGAACTTTTCTTTTGGTACATAGCTAGTAGCAACACCTTTGGTGCGCAGTTTGTTTTCAAGTTGACGTAGCAACGGACTTTTATCACCCTGCTGAATCCAGACCTTGTCTAGGGTCTGATCGTTTGCGAGGGCTTCTTGCAAGGCGTGAATACCAAATATTTGTAATGATTTGTCCATAGCTTTTGTGTCTTTAGCAAAGATGCTTAATTCCCTTGGATTTGTTGTAAAAAAAAAAGAGACCCGAAGGTCTCTTTTTTTTTTTTGAAGAAAAGTTTCTATAATGTACAGAAATCAATACCAACATTAATACTACCAGCTGAAGGGCTTGGACCATTATCGGTAATAATACCGTTTGGTGCCGTAATCTGGTATGTAACTTCTTCATCCCAATCTCCAGATTTAAAGCTAAATACAAGACCAATAGCCTCTGAAGGCACTTCGATTGAAAAAGAGCCCGATGATCCGGTATCAATAGCATAAGGAGTAATAACTCCATCAAGGTTCACTTCTATTGCAGCTCCGTTCCATCCGTCACCGTAAGCATCCTGCATATCGATAGTCCACGTGCCTGTCAAAGGAGGACAAACCACACTACCACTGTATCGGAAAGGTGAAACGAAGGCAGAACTACCTTGAATCTTTGGCCCTACGTTATCAGAGGTAAATGTTCTTCCATCAGTTGTATTAAGAACCAATCGCATGAGGAAGAGATCACCACCATAAAGTTGTTCTGATGTGACGCCAATTGCTGACATTGCGGTTCCGATATTCATGGAAACAGTTCCTTGCAATTTTCCGTTTGCTCCTGTTGTAAAATTCGAAGCAGTAACATTTCCGACAGACGCTTCATTAAATGTCAAAAGTTTACCTGCAATGGGTGTTGCATCAACAAAAGAGGCGTAAACATCAACAGACTCCATTGTGTCTTGACCTAGGAAGTCATCAAACTCCACTTGAACAGACATAGTGGCTGCCGAAGGGTTAGTGATGTCAATCGCAGGAAGAGCTTTGCTTAATGTTCTTAAAATAGCTCCTGACTCGATTTTTGTAATATCTAGCCTGTCTAAATCGTCATCTTTACATCCCGTTAGGGTTAGCAGTGACACGAATAAAAGGCTTGAGTAAAGTTTTATTTTTCTCATGATTTGTAATATTTAGTTTATGAAACCAGTATCAGGATTGTTGTCCCAAAACACTTTTGTTGTCACGTCGTCTTTTTGCGTAGCATTCAAGTTGAACAAAGTGTAATCGTCTGGGTAGTAGAAAGAGCGTAAATAATTGTTTACAGGCTCTCTAACAAGTGGCTGACCATCATCTGGTTTTCCAGTTCTTCGGTACGTATTGTATGCTTCTACTCCGTTTCCGTATAGGGCCTTGAAATATTCTTTTTCAATGATATTCAATTTCCCATCAGCACTTGCTGCAGTGTAACGTCCCATAATTTCAGCTACATAAGCATCAACATCGTCCGATGTTGGAACATAGTTAGCATCTGCAAGATCAGATCTGAAATTCATAACCTTAGAAATACTTTGTCTTATTCCTTCTTCTAGTAAAGCTGAAGCATCACCGGAAAAACTAGTTTCTAAGGACATTTCCGCCAACATAAAGTGAACATAGCTAGACAACATGATTGGCTCAATACCAGCTCCTTTAGTACCAATGCTTCTGTCTGCAATAGGAGTGAACGAATTATCATCAAACTGACCTCCCACTGGGTAAACACCCCAAGCAGTTCTGAGTGTGGTATCTGGTGGAATACCGAAATCATAACCATGATCACGCCCCCAATATCCTGGATAGGTAGCAAAGTCATTTAAGTTGCAATAAATATTGGTGAATCCAACATGTGTAGGTGGAAGAGTTCCAAAACAAGATTGCTCTACCGTGTTCTGAGGACCTACAGCACGTTGTCTGTAAAAATAATAGCGTCTTCTAGGGTCTTCACTATCGGTGTCAGAACTAATGTACTGCATAAATGTATTTGATTGGTAATCCTCTGAACCAGTACCTTCAAGGAAGTTTCTAGCAAATATTGGATGTCTACTGTCTGGGTTCGTATCATTAGATCCATACTGAAACTGGAAGTCATCAGCAGCAGTGCTTATAAAGTTACCAGCTCCCACAATCGATGTAATTTCGCTAACGGAACTAGATTCCTCAATTAATCGGCTCTGTAGATAAAGCTTCAACTTTAAGGTATTTGCAAATTTGATCCACTTTGCTTCATCTCCACCGTAGTAGAAGTCATTATCCGGCAATTTCTTTTCCTCAAGATTTAAGTTTGCGATTGCGGAGTCTAAAAGTGTAATCAGGCTCGCATAAATATCTTTACCTGAATCAACCGCTGGATTAAAAATGGTAGGATCGTTACTTTCAGAGTAAGGAATATCACCCAAATAGTCTACCAAAGTAGCCATTACGTAGGCTTCAGCAATTTGCCCGATAGCGTAGTGGGTATGTAAACCATCTTCTTCTGCATATTTCTTCAATGATCTTACGTCAGGAAGTATCCCTGCGTAAGCGATATTCCAGGCATCATTTAGTTGCGATGGAGCATATGCGTTTTGGTATAATGGTCCAAACATGTGAAGAATTCGAGTAACTTCTTGACCCGGTTCAGAAACCTCATAGAAGAAGTCTCTTAAATCCAACTGAATTGAATTGACATAAAATTCAGGGTTTGCGTTTGTTTCATTCAAGGCATTTGGAGAGTCCAATAGATCTAATTCCATTGTTTCACAACCTTGCAATGCAATTATCCCTGAAAGTGCAAAAATTAAGTTTCTAAGTTTTATATAATTTTTCATTTTTCAATTTTTAAAATGATGCATTAATCGTAAATCCATATCGCTTAGAACTTGGCCCTGAGAAGTATTCAATACCAATATTGTTTCCTACACCTGTGGAAAGCGTATTGGTGTCAAAGTTTACACCTTCAGGGAAGTTAACGGATTTGTACCATAGATTTGATCCTGATACTGCGATATTTAAAGAACTGAAAGGTAACTTGTCTAAAAGCGCTCCTTTGAATTCATATCCTAGAGAGATCTCTCTCAATCTGATTGTTGTACCGTCCCATATTTCTTGTTCGTCAGTACCCAACCAGTTGCTAAATGCGATGTCTGTTGCTCCAATCTGTGTGGTGTTAGGAGATCCATCAACATTTACACCCGGTAAAATATAAGTTCCTAATCTATCGAAAGGAAAATCAATAATACCTCTACTTAACAATGTTACAGCTTGCTTAGAGAAAATATCTCCACCATGTCTGTAACCCATACCGATGTTCAACTTAAAGTTTTTGAACTTAAAGTTGTTGTCAAAATTAAGCAGAAAGTCAGGATTTGGATCACCGATAACAACATCCTGTGGATCGACAATGTAGTTTCCTGTCGCGGCATTAATTACTTTATTACCAGCATCATCTCTTCTAATTTTGTCACCAATTAGAACACCGAAAGGTTGCCCCTCAATGGCAGCATTCTTAGCGTCTGCGTTAAAATAGTTACCGATTATAATTTGGTCGATTCCTTCGGGTAAGCTAGTAACTAATGATTCATCTGCGTAGAAATTAATATTTGCATTCCAAGACAAGCCATCAAATTGTTGAATTAAACTTAAGTCTAAATCAAGCTCTACCCCTTGTACTTCTAAATCACCTCCGTTAAGGGTAGTACGAGTAAATCCAGTGGATGGGTCCAAGTCTTTGTTGGTAATCAAGTCTTTAGTTTTCTTGTTAAAGTAACTAAGGTTAATACCTACTCTGTTGTTAAACATTCTTGTATCCATTCCTATTTCAAATTCAGAAACCAATTCAGGTTTTAAATTTGGGTTTCCTAGGAAATTACTTGTGGTATTAGAAGAACTCAATGCACCACCTGGTGAAACAAAAGCTCTTCCGGTTAAAGACAGAGTATTTCGCGTGCTGTATGCAGACGGGAATCCAGCTGAGGATCCATACCCTAACCTTAGTTTTAAATAGTCTAGGAATGTAGCACTATCAAGTTCTTCAAAAAAGTTAGAAGCGATGAAAGACAAACTACCAGAAGGGTACAGAATAGTATTGTTACTTTCCTCCAACGTTGATGTCCAGTCATTACGAACGGAACCATTCACATACAGATAATCGTCATATGAAAGCGTCAAATCTGCAAATACCCCGTAAGTATTTACTTTGTTTTCATACTGCAAGTTGTTGCCATTAAATGAATTGGTTGCAGATGCATCTTCAAAATTCCAATGCTTTAGTGTACCGAAAGCAATTTGTTTGTTACTTTCTATACCATCTTGTGAGTAACTTACGGAGTTTGAGTTAAACCCAACCACAGCCGTAAGACCTATTAATTCAGTAAACTGTTGTTTGAAGTTTGCACTGACGTTATGGTCAACAATCATGTTAGTGATGTTCGTGGTACGATAAATACCTAGACGATTACCATCAACACCTCCTTTGTTCTGGCCATACTGCTGTCCCTCAGTAAAGGTGTCTATACCATATCTGTAAACAACATTAATGTCGTCTGTGATGTCATACTTGAGGTTTGCACTTCCAAAAAAGCGGTTAGTTTTATTTCTAACCTTACTGTTATCTACAGTCCAACGAGGATTTTGGATAGAGTTTGAGGTTCTATAGTATAGAGATCCACCATCAGCTCTTTGGTAAGGCATACCCATCAGATCAACACTTCGAGGAGTATACATCAAATCACCAAAGATTGAAGCACCAGCACCATCAACACCACTACCTCGTGATGCGGCAATCGGAGGACTTTTCATATCACTCAAGGCATAGTTTAAGCTAGCATTTACGGTTAACTTATCCCTTTTGATAGAACCACCAACGCTTAAGTTATCTTTTGAAAGGCTGTTACCTGGGGTAAATCCTTCATCTGTTGTTTTAGTGTAGCGCACGTTGTATGAAACACCATTACTTCCTCCATTCAAACCTACAGATGTAGAGTTAAATACACCTGTTCTGAAGAAGTTAGGTACACTTTGGTAAGGCTTATATTCGTATTCTGAAGCAGCTATATCTTCGTATCCTGCAATGTATGCAGGTACGTTGTTGATTGAGAAGGGATGATTAATAAATACTCTTCCATCTCTAATATCAGTTAACTGTCCTAACCAAATATTAGGATTGGTATCTCCAAATTTAGGTCCCCAGTTACTGAAATACCAGAAAAACTCCTGGTCGAAACCATTTCCATACTCATTTTGATAGTCTGGTAAATGTGGATCGCTAAAAAATGTAGAATTCGAAACACTTACTTTGGCCTCGGCCTGCTTAGAAGTGGTATTGTTAGTAGTGATTAAAATTACACCATTTCTACCACGGTTACCGTAGAGAGAAGTTGCACTTAAACCCTTAAGTATATTTATATCCTTTATGTTGTTAGGATCAATATCTAAAAATCTACTAGTTTGAGTACCGTCGTCGAAAAAAGCAGATTGGGCATTTGTATCGCTTCCAAATGGAACACCATCAACAACAAAAAGTGGTTGATTGGATCCTGTAATCGAAGAATATCCACGTATAACAATATTAGTAGACGATCCAGACAAACCATTTGAAGCTGTTATGTTAACCCCAGCTGCTTTACCTCTCATTAATCGTCCAATGTCACCTGAAGGTCGTTCAGTAACTTGATCTGACTCAACTTTGGAAATTGAATATCCTAATTGTGCCGCTTCCTTTTCAACCCCTAGAGCTGTTACAATAACTTCCTCTAGTTCGTTGGATTGTTCGAGAGAAATTTGCATATTCCCAGAAGCCGTTAACACAGCTGTTTTGTATCCAACAAAACTAATTTCAAGAACATCTTCTTGAGAACCTTCAATCTGAAAGTTTCCGTCAAAATCAGAGCTTACTCCATTTGAAGTGCCTTGAACGAGAATTGTAGCACCTGGAAGAGGTACTCCTTGGTCATCGGTGACCGTACCAGTGAAGATTTCTTGCGCTATTGCAAATTGCAATGAGAGCAAAGAAAGCAACAGTAGTTTGCTTAAGCTTTTCATACTTTAGTTTGATTAATTAAAAATATAGTTAGCATTTTTAGAACCGCTAATTTATTTATATTGTTAATAAAAACAAAGCGAAATGTTAAAAAGTGTTAAGCCTGCCGCCTTCACTTTGAATATTTTAACATAATGTATTGTAATATAATAGCTTGCGATTCTTTAAATATATCTTTTATTCACAACATAATCTGTGAATATTGCAAATCATCAGAATTGAAGGTTTTCAGCTTTTCTGTTTTAAGAAGATTTTTCAACGCGTTTTCCTTTTCATTTAATACTTTTTGAAGCCCACTTTTACTTTTTTTAAAGAGCTTATTATGACTTGATCCATTTGTTAAATAATTGATTTTGTTCCCTTGGTTTGCGCGATAATCTTACAAGATATTGGCTTGAAAAGCCTTAGGGAAAGCTTCGTTTTGACTGCTTGAAAAATGAAAGAATACATTCGTTGCTTACAGTTATGATTTGCTGTCAATAGTAATCAGACATTGAGACTACGGCTGTTTTTAACCAAAAAGGTGATGTAAAAATGAGGTATAAAAAACCGCCCGGGGCGTTATTTTACAAGTTATAAATTTAAAATATTTATTATCCCAATTTACTTTACCCGCTAATAATGCATTAGGAGTATTTTGATTCAGTTCTGTTTCCGTTTGTGGATATATCCATCGTGTTGGAATCGCTACACCATTGTTGGGTTTTAGAGATGGAATGTTTGTTCTTCTCCAGTCTGAACAGGATTCAGGGTTTGCATATAAAGCAAACCATTTTTGTGTCATGATCTCATTAAGGGAGATTGATTCTGGACTTACCTTATATTGAGCACATAATTATCGAAGTCTTCTTCACTAAGCCCTAAGCTTGAAAAAGAACTTTTAATCCAAGTAAAATATGCTTCTTTAATATTTTCTTGAGATCCACCTGTGGCAATTAAAGATTCAGCCTTCACAAATTGTAATTCTGAATAGCTAACTAAAGACGCTGCTTGATCTATTGTGAAGAATTCATGGCTATCATATAAGTCACCATAGAGAGAACTACCATCTCCATCATAAATATCAAGTCTTGGATCGTTGTAAGACGCCAAAGCATCTCCAAACGCAGGATGATCCAATATCACCCCGGTCACGTTTGAATTGGTACCAAGGCGCTGCAGTGGTGGCAGAACTACCAAATTTAAACGTCATATCTTCTTCATTGGAACCAAAGGCTTGGTTAATGGAAGAAAGTGCAGAAGTGTAATTGGAGTTGGATAATAACCCTTGATGAACGTATGCACGATCCTCAATAGCGTGTGTAGCTTTGATCCAAAGAGAAGCGTCTCCAGAATAAATTAAATCACCAGAAAGAGGGAGTCCTCCATCATTTTGATTTAAATTTTGGCGAGCTGAATTTAATAGAGGATGAACTTCATCGTAAATAGATGCTTGCGAATCACATACAGGCTGTAAAACCTCGATACCGTTCAAAGCTTCTGTCGCGTTCGATTTTGCAATAGTCTCCGAGGTTACATTTTGCACCGCATAACAAAGTGCTTTCGCTTCTCGTTTAATCCCCAAAGAAGTAACTACAACTTCTTCAAGAAGGTTACCGCTAGCCATTTGAAAGCTGTATTTACTATCAGCCTCCACGCTTTGGGTTTGCGATTTATAGCCCACAAAGCTGACTTCAAGGGTGGCGCCGTCTGCTACTTCCATACTAAAGTTGCCATCAAAATCGGAAGTAACTCCATTGGCAGTACCTTGTTCCAGGATGGTGGCTCCAGGCAGGGGCACACCCTGATCATCGGTCACATTCTCCGTAATGGTTCGGGTTTGTGCACTGGCCACACTAATTAAGTTCGAGCCAAAAAAGGCACGTAAGCATACGTATGTACTGTTTCATAAATAGATAGTTTTAGGTTGTAATAAGATTTGTGACTATAAAAATGGAGAAAGGCTTAGGATTCTCAAATAGGGAGTTGCGTATATCCGATCAAAAATCTTCTAGAAAGCTTTGATTTCATAAGAAAATGTTAAAATATGCCTACTATATTAATTTGTGCAAAAATGGAATCCCCTAAATAGAGATTTTTGCTAAAAAAATCTTAAAACGGCTTTGGATTATGGATTCTTAAGGTTGCTTTTAGGGTGTATTTTTCAGTAGCTTGATATTGTGTAAAAAAACTTGTCAGAAAAAACAAAAAAACAATAATTAGGGTTTGAATTCCATAAAAAAACGCCTACATTTGCACGCCCATAAAACTATGGGGAAAACAATTTTTAGTTAGAATATATGCCAACTATTGCACAATTAGTACGAAAAGGAAGAGTCACGATTACCAAGAAGAGTAAATCGGCTGCTTTGGATTCGTGTCCTCAACGACGCGGAGTGTGTACCCGTGTATACACCACCACGCCGAAAAAGCCGAACTCGGCCATGCGAAAAGTCGCGCGGGTTCGATTGACCAATGGAAAAGAGGTCAATGCTTACATTCCGGGAGAAGGACACAACCTCCAGGAGCACTCGATAGTATTGGTTCGTGGCGGAAGAGTAAAAGATCTGCCCGGAGTTCGATACCATATCGTTCGTGGAGCATTAGACACCGCAGGGGTAGAAGGTCGTTTACAACGTCGTTCCAAATACGGAGCCAAGAGACCTAAAAAATAACGTGAACAAGACACTTATACACCCATGAGAAAAAGACAAGCCAAAAAGCGCCACCTGCTTCCCGATCCTAAATTCAACAACACCTTGGTGACAAGATTCGTCAATATGTTGATGTGGGACGGGAAAAAATCCGTGGCCTTTGATTTATTTTATAACGCCATCGATATCATCGAAGAGCGCAAACAGGACGAAGAAAAGTCTGGTTTAGAGATATGGAAAGAAGCCCTTTCCAATGTTATGCCACATGTAGAGGTGCGCAGCCGCCGTGTGGGGGGTGCTACCTTTCAAATCCCAATGCAGATTCGTGCTGACCGTAAAGTGTCTCTAGCCATGAAATGGCTCATCAGCTTTTCACGCAAGCGCAATGAAAAATCTATGGCCCTTCGCCTTGCACAAGAATGCTTGGCCGCAGCCAAGGAAGAAGGAGCTGCCGTCAAGAAAAGAACGGATACGCACAAAATGGCCGAGGCTAATAAAGCGTTTTCACATTTTAGATTTTAATCACCAATAATAATTATATCTCTTACGAAGCGCCATGGCCAGAGACTTAAAATACACTAGAAACATCGGAATTGCTGCCCACATTGATGCGGGTAAAACCACTACTACGGAGAGAATTCTTTTTTATACAGGGGTAAGCCACAAAATTGGGGAAGTTCATGACGGTGCCGCTACCATGGATTGGATGGAGCAGGAACAGGAACGTGGTATTACCATTACCTCTGCTGCAACCACTTGTACTTGGGATTTCCCAACGGAACAAGGTAAGCCCACAGCAGACGCCAAAGGATACCACTTTAATATTATTGATACTCCTGGTCACGTTGATTTTACAGTAGAGGTAAATCGATCACTCCGCGTCTTGGATGGATTGGTTTTCTTGTTTTCTGCCGTTGACGGAGTGGAGCCACAGTCAGAAACCAACTGGCGTTTGGCTGACAACTACAAAGTACCACGTATCGGATTTGTTAATAAAATGGACCGTCAAGGGTCTAACTTCTTAGGCGTTTGTCAGCAGGTTCGTGACATGCTTAAATCTAACGCCGTACCAATCGTTTTGAATATTGGTGACGAAGAGGATTTTAAAGGAATTGTTGACTTGGTAAAAAACCGTGCTATTGTATGGCATGAAGACAATTACGGATCTACTTTTGACGTTATTGACATTCCAGACGACTTGAAAGACGAAGCGGAAACCCTCCGTGGTGAGTTGATCGAAGCCGTTGCCGAATACGATGAAGGTTTGTTAGAAAAGTATTTTGAAGATCCAGACTCTATTACCGAAGAAGAGGTTCACAATGCATTGCGTGCAGCAACACAAGACATGAGTATAATTCCTATGGTTTGTGGTTCTTCTTTCAAAAATAAAGGAGTCCAGTTTTTGTTGGATGCTGTTTGTCGTTACTTGCCTTCTCCAGAAGACAAAGAAGCGATCATCGGCACCGATCCGGATTCTGGTGACGAGATTTCGCGTAGGCCTTCCAAAGACGATCCGTTTGCAGCCTTGGCTTTTAAGATCGCAACAGACCCTTATGTTGGTCGTTTGGCTTTCTTCCGTGCCTATTCAGGGCGTTTGGAAGCGGGATCTTATATTTTGAACAACCGCTCCGGAAAGAAAGAACGCATCTCACGAATCTACCAGATGCACTCCAACACTCAAAACTCGATTGATTTCATCGAAGCAGGAGATATTGGAGCGGCAGTAGGATTTAAAGATATTAAAACAGGAGATACACTATCTGCTGAAAAATCACCCATCATTTTGGAAAGCATGGACTTCCCTGATCCAGTTATCGGTATCGCTGTGGAGCCCAAGACCAAAGCGGACGTGGATAAATTGGGAATGTCTTTGGCCAAGTTGGCAGAAGAAGATCCCACCTTCCAGGTAAAAACGGATGAAGCTTCTGGCCAAACGGTAATCTCCGGAATGGGAGAATTGCACTTAGATATTATTGTGGATCGTTTACGACGCGAATTCAAAGTTGAAGTCAATCAAGGACAACCACAAGTTGAATATAAAGAAGCCTTGACTACCGCTGCGGACCACCGCGAGGTATACAAGAAACAGTCTGGAGGTCGTGGCAAATTCGCAGATATTGTGTTTACCATCGAGCCCGCTGAAGAAGGAAAACAGGGTCTTGAGTTTGTGAATAAAATTAAAGGGGGGAATGTTCCTAAGGAATATATCCCAGCTGTTGAGAAAGGATTCAAAGATTCGATGAAAAACGGTCCTTTGGCTGGTTTCGAAGTGGACGCGATGAAGATTACTCTAAAGGATGGTTCTTTCCACCCTGTAGACTCGGATTCTCTTTCCTTTGAATTGGCAGCCAAAATGGGCTTCAAAGCTTCAGCAAAATCGGCTCGTGCCGTGATTATGGAGCCGATTATGAAACTAGAAGTATTGACTCCCGAAGAGAATATGGGGGACATCGTTGGAGATTTGAACCGTCGTCGTGGCCAAGTAAACTCTATGGACGATCGCGCCGGCTCCAAGGTAGTTAAAGCTGAAGTGCCACTCTCTGAAATGTTTGGTTATGTAACCTCGTTACGTACCCTTTCTTCCGGTCGTGCTACTTCTACAATGGAGTTTTCTCACTACGCAGAAACACCTTCCAATATTTCGGAAAGTGTGATTGCAGAAATACAAGGTAAAAACGCTTAATACGCCTCCTTATGAGTCAAAAAATTAGAATCAAACTCAAATCGTACGATCACAATTTAGTGGATAAATCGGCGGAGAAGATTGTGAAAACAGTCAAAACGACTGGTGCTGTTGTCACCGGTCCTATCCCATTGCCGACCCACAAGAAAATCTTTACGGTTTTGCGTTCTCCTCACGTGAACAAAAAATCAAGAGAGCAATTTCAATTGTGTTCCTACAAACGATTACTCGACATCTACAGTTCTTCTTCCAAAACCATCGACGCATTGATGAAGTTGGAGTTGCCCTCTGGAGTTGAAGTAGAAATTAAAGTATAAGTAAATCATTTAAATTATAATCATGTCTGGGTTAATAGGAAAAAAAATCGGTATGACCAGCTTGTTCGATGAGAACGGGAAGAATATTCCCTGCACCGTAATCGAATGCGGTCCATGCGTGGTTACCCAAGTCAGAACCGAATCGGTTGACGGCTATGAGGCGCTTCAGTTAGGTTTCGATGACAAGGCAGAGAAGAATGTTGGTAAAGCGGCCCAAGGCCATTTTGCAAAAGCCAACACTGCTCCCAAGCGAAAGCTCATCGAATTCCAAAACTTTGAAGAAGATCATAAACTTGGGGACACCATCACAGTTGAATTATTTAAAGAAGGCGAATTTGTCGATGTCAGCGGAACATCCAAAGGAAAAGGTTTCCAAGGGGTTGTAAAGCGTCACGGATTTGGTGGTGTAGGACAAGCTACCCACGGTCAGCACAACCGTCTTCGTGCCCCCGGTTCTATCGGTGCGGCCTCCTATCCGGCGCGTGTATTCAAAGGAATGCGCATGGCGGGGCAAATGGGAAATAGCAAAGTAAAAGTTCAAAACCTCCGCGTTGTGAAAGTAGTTGCTGAAAAGAATCTACTTGTGGTCAAAGGCTGTGTGCCTGGTCACAAAAACGCCTACGTAACAATTCAGAAATAATGGAAGTAGCTGTTGTATCAATCGAAGGAAAAGAGACAGGGAGAAAAGCCAAGCTTGACAATGCTGTCTTCGGGATCGAACCCAACGAACACGCCATTTATTTGGACGTAAAATCTCACTTGGCCAACAAACGTCAAGGAACTCACCAGTCTAAAGAACGTGGAGAGATTGTCGGGTCGACTCGAAAAATCAAAAAACAAAAAGGAACAGGTACTGCCCGTGCGGGAAGTATCAAGAATCCTTTGTTCCGTGGAGGAGGTCGTGTATTCGGTCCATTACCACGTGACTATTCACAGAAAGTCAACAAAAAAGTGAAACGTTTAGCGCGTAAATCTGCCTTGAGCATGAAAGCGCAAGAAAAAGCAATCATTGTGGTTGAAGACTTTCAATTGGATGGACCCAAAACCAACACCTATCAAGGAATTCTTTCCTCTTTGGGTGTAGCAGACAAAAAGTCGCTACTAGTCTTGGGTGAAGCCAATAAAAATGTATATTTGTCGTCGCGCAATTTGAAACATTCTGATGTTGTAACAGACTCAGAATTAAACACTTACAAAATAACAAACGCTACACGTTTGATTCTTTCTGAAAGTGCTATTGCGAACATTGAATCAACTTTGAACAAATAAGTCATGGGTATATTGATTAAACCAATCATCACAGAAAAGGCAACGGCCTCTAGCGAGATGTCCAATTGCTACACTTTTTTGGTGTCCAAGACTTCCAACAAAGTTGAAATCAAAAAAGCCGTAGAAGAAGCTTATGGCGTGGCGGTAGAAAAAGTCCGCACCATGAACTATGGTCCAGAACGTAAAGTACGTTACACCAAAACAGGATTACAAAAAGGCAAAACCAATGCAATCAAGAAAGCACTTGTGCAGGTTGCAGAAGGAGATGCCATCGATTTTTATAGCAATTTATAATAGCGTCATATGTCAGTTAGAAAATTAAAACCAACATCCCCGGCGCAGCGTTTTAGAGTAGTAAATGGATTTGACGCCCTTACTACTGATAAGCCGGAGAAAAGCTTGCTTTCTTCGAAAAAGCGATCTGGGGGAAGAAACAACAAAGGGAAGATGACTGTCCGTCACCGCGGAGGAGGTCACAAAAAACGTTACCGTATGGTAGACTTCAAGCGCAGTCGTTTTGACATCGTTGCGGAAGTAAAAACCATCGAATACGACCCGAACCGTTCCGCGTTTATTGCCTTAATTGAATATAAGGATGGAGAAAAGAGCTACATTATTGCTCAAAACGGACTGCAGGTAGGCCAAAAGCTAGTCTCCGGACCCAAAGCCTCTCCAGATTTAGGTAATGCCATGCCGTTGGCCAACATTCCTTTAGGAACCATCATCTCTTGTATTGAGTTACAGCCTGGAGCCGGAGCCGTTATTGCTCGTTCTGCAGGAACCTTCGCACAATTGATGGCGCGTGACGGAAAGTTTGCCACCATCAAAATGCCATCAGGAGAGTCACGTTTGATCCTTGTTACTTGTATGGCTACTATCGGTGCGGTATCCAATTCCGACCACCAGTTGATCGTTTCCGGTAAGGCGGGTCGCTCCCGTTGGTTGGGCCGTCGTCCACGTACACGACCGGTTGCAATGAACCCAATCGATCACCCCATGGGTGGTGGAGAAGGGCGTGCCTCTGGAGGACATCCACGTTCTAGAAACGGAATTCCTGCAAAAGGATTCAGAACGCGTTCTAAGACAAAATCGACGAATAAATTCATCATTGAACGCAGAAAAAAATAAGCACTTATGGCACGTTCATTAAAAAAAGGACCCTTCGTACATCACAGTCTTGAGAAGAAAGTGATTAAAAACGTAGAAGAAAATAAAAAAACAGTGATCAAAACCTGGTCTAGAGCCTCCTTGATTACTCCAGACTTTGTTGGACAAACGATTGGAGTACACAACGGACGTCAATTTGTACCGGTCTATGTTACCGAAAACATGGTCGGACACAAATTGGGAGAATTTTCTCCAACACGTTCTTTCCGAGGTCATGCTGGAGCCAAAAATAAAGGTAAAAAATAAGCAGAGCCATGGGAAATCGTAAAAGACAAAGCGCTGAGGCTATCAAAGAAGCCAAAAAGAACACGGCTTTCGCTAAGCTAAACAACTGCCCTACATCACCACGTAAAATGCGTTTGGTAGCCGATCAGGTTCGTGGGGAAGGCGTTGACAAAGCGCTAGCCATCTTGAAATTCAGCCCAAAGGAAGCTTCTCGACGTTTGGAAAAACTATTGCTTTCGGCCATTGCCAACTGGCAAGCCAAAAACGAAGAAGCTGATGTGGAAAATGCTGAATTGTTTGTAAAAGAAATTCGTGTAGACGGAGGTCGTATGCTGAAACGTTTGCGCCCAGCACCACAAGGCCGCGCCCACCGAATTCGCAAAAGATCAAATCACGTAACGCTCGTACTGGGAGCCAACAATATTGAAAGTTAATTATGGGACAAAAAACTAATCCAATAGGTAATCGTTTGGGAATCATCCGCGGATGGGATTCCAACTGGTATGGCGGTCGTGACTACGGCGATAAATTGGCCGAGGACGACAAAATCCGTAAATACATCCACGCACGTTTGGCCAAAGCCAGTGTGTCCAATGTAATTATCGAACGTACCCTTAAGTTGATCACCATCACCATTACCACTGCCCGTCCCGGAATCATCATTGGTAAAGCCGGTCAAGAGGTGGACAAGCTCAAAGAAGAGTTAAAGAAAATTACAGCTAAAGAAGTACAAATCAATATTTTCGAAATCAAGCGTCCTGAGTTGGATGCCCAATTGGTTGGTGCCAGCGTTGCACGTCAGATCGAAAGTCGTATTTCATACCGTCGTGCCATCAAAATGGCTATCGCTGCTGCCATGCGTATGAACGCAGAAGGGATCAAAATTCAGATCTCCGGTCGTTTGAATGGAGCTGAAATGGCACGTTCTGAAAGCTATAAAGACGGTCGTATTCCATTGTCTACTTTCCGCGCCGATATCGACTATGCTTTGGTTGAAGCCCACACCACTTACGGTCGTTTGGGAGTCAAAGTGTGGATCATGAAAGGTGAAGTATACGGAAAACGTGAATTGTCTCCCCTTGTTGGTATGTCCAAGAAGAGTGGTGGAGGCGCCGGTAATGGAAAAGGGAACAACCGCCAACGCCGTCGTAAATAATTAGAGTTTAAGAGTCAACAGTTATGTTACAACCTAGAAAAACTAAATTCCGTAAAGCGCAAAAAGGGCGCATGAAAGGAATTTCACAGCGCGGACATCAGTTGTCCAATGGGATGTTCGGAATCAAATCGTTGGATTCCAAGTTTATTACCTCCCGTCAGATCGAAGCCGCTCGTATTGCCGCTACTCGTTATATGAAAAGAGAAGGGCAATTGTGGATCAAAATATTCCCAGACAAACCCATCACCAAGAAGCCCTTGGAAGTACGTATGGGGAAAGGAAAAGGAGCCCCTGAATATTTCGTAGCCGTCGTTAAGCCGGGCCGTGTTTTATTCGAGATTGCTGGAGTTCCATTGGATGTTGCTAAAGAGGCCCTTCGTTTGGCTGCTCAGAAGCTACCCGTTAAAACAAAATTCATCATCGCACGCGATTTCGAAGCGTAACACGAATTGATCATGAAACAAAAAGAGATTCAAAACCTATCGAAAGATGACTTGCTAGACAAGTTGAACGATGTGCAAAAAGAATACGAAACGCTTGAGTTGAACCACGCGATTTCTCCTCTGGAAAATCCCGTACAGCTTCGAACCGTTCGACGAACCATCGCCCGATTGAAAACCGCAATCGCCGCACAACAATAAACCTGAGGAAATGGAAAATAGAAACCTTAGAAAAGAAAGAATCGGAATTGTGACCAGCAATAAAATGGAGAAATCCATCGTTGTGTCAGAAGTAAAACGTGTGAAGCATCCCATGTATGGGAAGTTCGTTTTGAAAACGAAAAAATATGTTGCTCACGATGATGCCAACGATTGCAATATCGGTGACACCGTAAAAATTATGGAAACCCGCCCGCTGAGTAAAAACAAATGCTGGCGATTGGTAGAAATCTTAGAAAGAGCTAAATAAAATGGTACAACAAGAATCCAGACTCAAAGTGGCTGACAATACCGGAGCCAAAGAAGTACTCACCATTCGTGTATTGGGAGGAACCAAAAGACGGTATGCCTCCATCGGAGACAAGATTGTCGTTACTGTTAAAGACGCCTCTCCCTCAGGAACGGTCAAAAAAGGACAAGTATCAACCGCTGTTGTGGTTCGTACCACGAAAGAAGTTCGTCGTCCTGATGGTTCCTATATTCGTTTCGATGACAATGCTTGTGTATTGTTAAATCCAACGGGCGAAATGCGTGGAACACGTGTTTTTGGTCCCGTGGCTCGCGAACTGCGCGACAAGCAGTTTATGAAAATTGTTTCACTAGCACCTGAGGTGCTTTAAGCTAAGATCCTATGTCAAAGATTAAGATCAGAAAAGGAGATAAAGTACAGGTCATCGCTGGCGCTCACAAAGGGTCCGAGGGAACTGTCATGAAAATTTTGGTAGATGCCAACAAAGCAATTGTTGAAGGGGTCAACCTAGTGAAAAAACACAACAAGCCCAACGCACAAAACCCGCAAGGAGGGATCGCTGAAAAAGAAGCACCCATCCAAATTTCCAACCTTTCATTGCTTACAGCAGAAGGAGAGCCTACGCGAGTTGGCTATCGTATGGAAGACGGTGTGAAAGTTCGTTATGCTAAAAAATCTAATGAAGTCATTTAAGTCATGAGTTACGTTCCAAGACTAAAACAAGAATATAAAGACCGTATTGTCAACAGTCTCAAAGAAGAGTTTGGTTACAAAAGTATTATGCAGGTACCCAAGCTAGAAAAGATTGTTCTAAGCCGTGGTGTGGGTCAGGCAGTAGCCGACAAAAAACTCATCGATCACGCACTAGATGAATTATCTACAATCACTGGTCAAAAAGCCGTTTCTACACTTTCCAAGAAAGATGTTGCTTCCTTTAAATTGAGAAAAGGAATGCCCATCGGGGCCAAAGTAACCCTTCGTGGTGAGCGCATGTATGAATTCCTTGACCGCCTAGTAACCACTGCTCTACCACGAGTACGTGACTTTCGTGGGGTAAAAGCAACTGGTTTTGACGGCCGTGGTAATTACAACTTAGGGGTGACAGAACAAATTATCTTCCCTGAGATTGATATTGACAAAGTCAACAAAATATCGGGAATGGATATCACTTTTGTGACATCAGCCCCTACTGACAAAGAAGCTAAATCACTATTACAAGAATTGGGACTTCCCTTTCAAAAGAACTAATTATGGCAAAAGAATCCATGAAAGCTCGTGAAGTGAAACGAGCAAAAATGGTTGCAAAATATGCAGCTAAAAGAAAGGCTCTCAAAGAAGCTGGCGACTATGAGGCGCTACAAAAGCTTCCAAAGAATGCCTCTCCAATCCGTATGCACAACCGATGCAAACTCACCGGAAGACCCAAAGGGTATATGCGACAGTTTGGTGTTTCAAGGGTAACTTTCCGAGAAATGGCCAACCAAGGTTTGATCCCAGGAGTAACTAAAGCCAGCTGGTAATAAAATAAACGCATTATGTATACAGATCCGATTGCAGATTATTTGACACGAATCCGAAATGCGAATGCCGCAGGTCACCGAGTGGTTGACATCCCGGCTTCTAATTTGAAGAAAGAAATCACTAAAATCTTGTTTGATCAAGGTTATATCCTCAGTTACAAATTTGAGGAAACTGAAAATCACCAAGGAAATATAAAAATTGCTTTAAAGTATGACAAGCTCTCCAAGGAGCCTGTTATCAAAGCCTTACAACGAATTAGTACTCCTGGTCTACGAAAGTATACCGGATCTGATTCTCTTCCACGTATCCTCAATGGATTGGGAATTGCCATTGTCTCTACTTCCAAGGGAGTGATGACCGGTAAACAAGCGACCAAAGAAAATGTAGGTGGTGAATTAATTTGCTACGTCTACTAAAAAGAATACAATTATGTCTAGAATAGGAAATAATCCCATTACGATCCCAGAAGGCGTTACTGTAACGATCCAACCCAGTCTTATTACTGTAAAAGGTAAACTAGGGGAGTTGACACAGCAATTCGAAACGGTAAGCGTAACCGAAAAGGACGGGACCCTTGAAGTAAGCCGTCCAACGGATTCCAAAGATCACCGCGCCAAGCATGGATTATATCGTGCCTTGATTGCTAACATGATTCAAGGAGTAAACGAAGGTTTTGCCAAAGAACTCGAGTTGGTAGGGGTTGGATACCGTGCCAGCCACCAAGGCCAAAAACTTGACCTTGCTCTTGGATTTTCACACAATATCGTATTAGACATTGCCCCAGAGGTAAAAGTTGATACAGTTTCCGAAAAAGGAAAAAATCCTATCGTAAAACTTAGTTCATACGACAAGCAGTTGGTGGGCTATGTTGCAGCCAAAATACGTTCCTTCCGCAAACCGGAACCTTACAAAGGAAAAGGAGTGAAATTTGTCGGAGAAGAAATTAGAAGAAAAGCAGGTAAATCAGCATAATAGAGCACTATGGCACTATCTAAACTACAGCGAAGAAATCGCATACAACTTAGAATACGTAAGACAATTAGCGGAACGCCTACGGCTCCACGCCTGTCTGTATTCCGAAGCAATAAAGAAATTTATGCGCAGTTGATTGACGATGTCAATGGTATCACCATTGCCTCGGCTTCTTCTCGTGAAGACGCAGTAAAGGCTTCCGGGAAAATCGAAACAGCGCAGCAAGTAGGGAAACTTATTTCTGAACGCGCACAAAAAGCCGGAATTGAAACCGTACGTTTTGACCGTGGCGGCTACCTCTACCACGGTAGAATCAAGGCCTTAGCTGATGGCGCACGTGAAAGTGGATTAAAATTTTAAATCGCAACGATGTATCATAATTATAAAAACGTAGAATTGGTAAAGCCCGTCGGTCTCGATCTTAAAGATCGTTTGGTAGGCGTACAACGTGTTACCAAAGTAACCAAGGGAGGACGTACTTTCGGATTTTCAGCCATCGTTGTAGTGGGTGATGAAAACGGAGTGGTAGGTCAAGGCCTTGGAAAATCAAAAGAAGTTTCTGAAGCGATCTCCAAAGCCGTAGAAGATGCCAAGAAAAACCTGGTACGCATCCCTATCGAAAAAGCAACACTTCCTCATGAGCAAAAAGGAAAATACGGCGGTGCCCGCGTTTTCTTGAAGCCTGCCTCTGAAGGTACTGGAGTTATTGCCGGTGGTGCTGTTCGTGCGGTATTGGAAGCAGTGGGAGTTCACAATGTACTATCCAAATCACAAGGATCGTCCAACCCCCACAATGTGGTAAAAGCCACTTTCGATGCTTTGTTGCAATTGCGCAATCCATTGATGGTCGCTAAGCAACGCGGAATTTCATTAGATAAAGTGTTTAACGGATAAGACCTCTCCTATGTCACAGATTATAATCACACAAACAAAAAGTAGCATCAAGCGCTTGCAATCGCAAAAAAGAACCCTAGAGGCTCTTGGCTTACGAGGCATTGGCAAGGAAGTTACTCATGAAGCCACCCCTTCTATCTTAGGAATGGTGGATAAAGTAAAACACTTAGTTTCAGTAACAGAAGCATAAAGAACAAGAAGATGAGTTTACAAAATTTAAGCCCGGCATCGGGATCTACACATAAGAACAGCAAACGCGTAGGACGCGGCCAAGGATCTGGGAAAGGCGGAACAGCTACCCGAGGTCACAAAGGAGCCAAGTCTCGTTCAGGCTATTCCAAAAAGATTGGTTTCGAAGGAGGGCAAATGCCACTTCAACGCCGTGTTCCTAAATTTGGTTTTAAGAACATCAATCGCAAAGAATACCAAGGCGTCAACCTTGATGTTCTTCAGTCTTTGGTAGAAGCGAAAAAAATTAAAGGTGACGTTTCCCTTCAAACGCTTATTGACTTGCGTTTGGTTGGAAAAAACGATTTGTTAAAGATTTTAGGTCGCGGCAAATTAGATGCCGCTCTAAAAATTGAAGCACACAAGTTCACTGCTACTGCTCAAGCCGCTATCGAGGCTGCTGGTGGAGAAGCTGTAACGATCTAATTAATACGGATGAAGAATTTTTTAGAAACCATATTGAACATCTACAATATCAAGGAACTCCGTGATCGAATTGGAACAACCTTGGTTATTTTATTGATTTACCGCTTTGGTGCCCAGATTGTTTTGCCTGGAATTGACTCTGTTCAGTTGGCAGAATTAAACAGTCGTGCCGATGGGGCAGGATTGTTGGGACTCCTGAATGCTTTTACAGGAGGGGCTTTTGCCAATGCTTCGGTATTTGCCTTGGGAATCATGCCTTACATTTCGGCATCCATTGTTGTTCAATTAATGGGTATTGCCATTCCGTATCTTCAAAAACTTCAAAAAGAAGGGGAAAGCGGACGCAAGCAACTCAATCAGATTACACGCTGGTTAACTATTTTGATTTGTGTCGTTCAAGCACCTGCTTACTTATATGGTTTAAGCGCGTTGGGAGTTCCCGATAGTGCTTTTATCTTTGGTCGTGGGCCACTATTTATTATTTCCTCTGTTATTATCCTTGTTACAGGAACGATCTTCGCCATGTGGTTGGGAGAAAAAATCACAGACAAAGGAATTGGAAATGGTATTTCTATCTTGATTATGGTCGGAATCATTGCAAACCTTCCGTTATCTTTTACACAAGAACTGGTTTCACGAGTTAGTGAAAACAATGGAGGTCTGATGCTTGTATTGATTGAATTGGTACTTTGGATTGTCATCATCCTTTTGAGTATACTTTTAGTCATGGCGGTTCGACAAATACCTGTACAGTACGCGCGTCGTACCGCAGGGGGTGCCAATGAACAAAATGTTTTCGGATCAAGACAATACATTCCACTCAAGCTTAACGCTTCGGGTGTAATGCCGATCATTTTTGCACAAGCTATTATGTTTGCTCCTGCTTATGTAGGGCGATTAATGGGAGACTCCGATGTAGGGCAATGGATGCAAACCAACTTTTCCGATATATTCGGATTGTGGTACAATGTACTCTTTGCAACTTTGATTATTATTTTCACCTATTTTTATACAGCCATCACCGTTCCTACGAACAAGATGTCTGATGATTTGAAACGAAGCGGAGGTTTCGTTCCAGGAATTCGTCCTGGAAATGAGACCGCAGACTTTTTAGATACTGTTATGTCGCACATTACCTTTCCGGGCTCCCTCTTTTTAGCGGGAATTGCTGTTTTTCCAGCCTTTGTGGTCAAACTTATTGGTATGCAGCAAGGATGGGCATTGTTTTATGGCGGTACGTCTTTGTTGATTATGGTTGGCGTGGCAATAGACACTGTGCAACAAGTCAATTCCTATTTATTGAATCGTCATTATGATGGTTTGATGAAGACGGGTAAAACACGAAGAAACAACAAGGCATAATGGCTAAACAAGCAGCAATAGAACAAGAAGGAACAATCATCGAGGCACTGTCCAATGCAATGTTCCGTGTTGAATTAGAAAATGGGCATGTAGTTACGGCACACATTTCAGGGAAAATGCGTCTTCACTACATTAAGCTGTTGCCCGGAGATAAAGTAAAATTAGAAATGAGTCCTTACGATCTAACCAAAGCAAGGATCACTTATAGATTTTAAAAAGTAAACAATGAAAGTAAGAGCTTCCTTAAAGAAAAGAAGTCCTGAGTGTAAGATTGTTAGACGCAAGGGACGTCTGTACGTTATAAACAAAAAGAATCCTAGATTCAAACAAAGACAAGGCTAAACTATGGCAAGAATTTCAGGGGTAGATATTCCCAAACAAAAAAGAGGCGTCATCGCACTGACTTATATCTTTGGTATTGGTCGCAGCCGTGCTCAGCAGATTTTAGCTGAAGCGAAAGTGAGCGAAGACAAAAAAGTATCAGACTGGAGCGATGCGGAGACAAGTAGTATTCGTGAAGCCGTAAGCACTTTCAAGATCGAAGGAGAATTGCGTTCAGAGATCCAGTTAAATATCAAGCGTTTGATGGACATCGGTTGCTATCGTGGAATCCGTCACCGTACTGGTTTGCCCCTTCGTGGTCAGCGAACCAAAAACAACTCTAGAACCCGTAAAGGAAAACGTAAAACGGTAGCCAACAAAAAGAAAGCTACTAAATAATCATTGAGATATGGCAAAAGTATCTGCGAAAAAACGTAAAGTAATTGTTGACGCCGTCGGCGAAGCACATATCAGTGCTACTTTCAACAACATCATCATTTCATTGACCAACCTGAAAGGCGAAGTTATTGCTTGGTCTAGCGCTGGTAAGATGGGCTTTAGAGGATCTAAGAAAAACACTCCCTATGCAGCACAAACGGCTGCAGAAGATTGTGCAGGAGTGGCTTCGGAAGCGGGTCTGAAAAAAGTAAAAGTGTATGTTAAAGGCCCAGGGAATGGAAGAGAATCTGCGATTCGAACCCTTCACAACAATGGGATTGAAGTTACTGAAATCATCGATGTAACCCCTTTACCACACAACGGATGTCGTCCACCGAAACGAAGACGCGTATAATTTTTAATTAGCTATCGGGAGTGAGTTCCAGTCATCGAAGGAACGACCTTAATTCATGACCTCAGTCCCATTAAAACAACAAGTATGGCAAGATATATTGGTCCTAAGACAAAAATTTCAAGAAAATTTGGAGAGTCTATTTTTGGCTCTGACAAATCTTTCGAAAAGAGAAACTATCCCCCTGGACAACACGGGAATAACCGCCGAAGAGGAAAAAAATCAGAATATGCAATCCAGTTAATGGAGAAGCAAAAGGCCAAGTATACCTATGGTATTTTGGAACGCCAATTCAGAAACCTTTTTGAAAAAGCGACACGTAGCAAAGGCGTTACGGGAGAGGTTCTGTTGCAAATGTGTGAATCACGTTTGGACAACACTGTATTCCGTTTGGGAATTTCCCGCTCACGTTCCGGTGCTCGCCAGCTAGTATCACACCGACACATTACGGTAAATGGTGAAATCGTAAACATTCCTTCTTACCAGCTTCGATCTGGTGATGTGATTGGTGTTCGTGAAAAATCCAAATCCCTGCAAGCCATCCAAGACTCTTTGGATGCTCATGCATCAGTTTACGAATGGTTGACCTGGAATGGGGACACCAAAGAAGGAACATTTGTTACGACGCCTGAGCGTTTGCAGATTCCTGAAAATATCAAAGAGCAACTCATCGTAGAATTGTATTCTAAATAATCCCTAACCGAACGAACAACTATGGCAATATTGAATTTTCAAAAACCCGATAAGGTAATCATGATTGATTCCTCGGAATTCGAAGGTAAATTTGAGTTTCGTCCTCTAGAACCTGGTTACGGGTTGACTGTAGGGAATGCACTACGCCGTGTATTACTTTCTTCATTGGAAGGATTTGCAATCACTTCTATCAAAATTGATGGGGTAGAGCACGAGTTTTCTACGATTCCTGGCGTGGTGGAAGATGTTACCGAAATCATTCTAAATCTAAAACAAGTTCGTTTTAAGCGTCAAATCGAAGACGTAGAGGATGAGAGTGTAACGCTTAATATCAGCGGACAAGATAAACTCAAAGCGGCGGATATTCAAAAATTCACTTCTGGTTTCCAAGTATTAAACCCCGATTTGGTGATCTGTAATCTTGAAAAGTCAGTTCAAATGAATATTGAGTTGACCATTGAAAAAGGTCGTGGATATGTGCCTGCTGAAGAGAATAAAAAGGTCAATGCACCCCTAGGTGGTATTGCCATCGATTCTATCTTCACCCCGGTAAAAAACGTGAAGTATAGCATTGAGAACTTCCGTGTTGAGCAGAAGACCGATTATGAAAAATTGGTTTTTGAAATCATTACGGACGGTTCTATTCATCCTAAGGATGCACTAACTGAGGCGGCCAAAACTTTGATTCATCACTTCTTGCTATTCTCTGATGAGCGAATCACACTTGAATCAGATGAAATCGCTCAAACAGAAACTTATGATGAAGAATCCCTTCACATGCGTCAGCTCTTGAAAACAAAATTGATAGATATGGATCTTTCGGTTCGTGCTTTGAACTGTTTGAAAGCCGCTGAAGTAGAAACACTAGGGGATTTGGTATCCTATAACAAAAATGATTTAATGAAGTTCCGCAATTTCGGAAAGAAATCGTTGACAGAACTTGAAGAACTTGTTGTCCTTAAAGGCTTGACGTTTGGCATGGATTTATCCAAGTACAAACTCGACAAGGAATAAAGAGACAATAATTATTATTGACATACCATGAGACACGGAAAAAAAGTAATGCATTTAGGGCGCAAAACAGCCCATCGCAAATCAATGTTAGCCAATATGGCTTGTTCTCTCATCGAACATAAAAGAATTAACACTACGGTAACAAAAGCGAAAGCGCTCAAGCAGTTTATAGAGCCTTTGGTTACCAAATCCAAAAATGACACAACCCATAACCGTCGATTGGCGTTTAGTGCACTTCGTGATAAAACAGCGGTCACTGAACTTTTCCGTAATATTTCGGATAAGATAGGCGATCGTCCAGGAGGGTACACCCGAATCATTAAACTGGGGAATCGTCTCGGGGATAATGCTGCAATGGCTATGATTGAGTTGGTGGACTTCAACGAAGTTTATGAAACGAACAAGACGGAGAAGAAAAAACCAAGACGAAGTCGCGCCAAAAAAGTAGCTGAAACATCTGAAGCTCCTGTGGCAGAAGCTACTCCAGAAAGCGAAACTCCTGCTGAAGCAACGGAAACAGAAACCAAAAAAGAAGATTGATTTTGACGCAGATGAATCAAACATCGAAGCACTCTCTTTTTTGAAACCATTTAACAAAAGGATAAACTTGAAGTTTATCCTTTTTTTGTGATTATAATTTATATTTGCAACGACTTATGAAGTATAAGGAAAGAAAACGTGCCTTAGTTCTTTTAGCAGACGGTACCCAATTTTTTGGAAAAGCAGTAGGGGTAACAGGAAGTAGTTTTGGAGAAATTTGCTTCAACACTGGAATGACAGGTTACCAAGAGATTTTTACAGACCCATCTTATTTTGGGCAACTGATGGTGACAACCAACGCCCATATTGGGAATTACGGTGTCCTTGATTCAGAAGCTCAAGCCGATCAAATTATGATTGCAGGGCTTATTTGTAAAAACTTTAGTTACGATCACTCTCGTGTTGCTGCCACGGATTCGCTCCTGAATTATCTGGAGGAAAATAAATTGGTAGCAATCTCTGATGTAGATACCCGTGCCTTGGTGAACTATATTCGGGACAATGGAGCCCAAAACGCTGTAATCACAACCGAAATAGAGCGCTTGGATGAACTTCAAAAGCAGCTTCAACAAACTCCTTCAATGGACGGATTGGAACTGGCTTCAAAAGTATCAACCAAAGAGCCCTATTATGTTGGAAATCCAGAGGCGAGTCTCAAAATTGCGGCCCTAGATCTTGGAGTAAAACGTAATATTCTGAATCACTTATCGAGCCGGGATGCCTACATTAAGGTGTTTCCCTATGACACACCTTATGAGACGCTAGCCGCTTGGAATCCGGATGGTTATTTTATCTCCAATGGTCCTGGCGACCCACAACCACTTACGGTTGCACAACAAACAGCAAAAGCTATTTTACAAAACGATCAACCCTTGTTTGGAATATGCTTAGGACACCAAGTAATTGCCCTTGCCAATGGGATACCAACCTATAAAATGTTCAACGGTCATCGAGGAATTAATCACCCTGTGATCAATCTTAAAACTGGAAAAGGTGAAATCACTTCGCAAAATCATGGATTTGCCGTTGAACGCAAAGCGGTGGAGGCTCACCCAGATATTGAAATCACACACGAACATTTGAATGATCAGACCGTTGCTGGGATTGCCATTAAAAATAAAAAATGCTTTTCGGTTCAATACCACCCCGAAGCAGCTCCAGGACCCAATGATTCTATTTATCTTTTTGATCAATTCATTGAAACCATAAAACAATAACCAAAACCAAACCGAATTTAAACGATGAGTATTATTGTAAAAGTACATGCCCGAATGATCTTCGATTCTCGAGGAAATCCAACAGTAGAAGTAGATGTAGTGACAGAGACCGGTATTCTAGGGCGCGCTGCGGTTCCTTCTGGAGCCTCCACAGGAGAACATGAAGCTGTAGAACTTCGCGATGGTGGCGATCGTTTTATGGGGAAAGGTGTTTCCAATGCTGTTTCCAATGTTAACGACCAAATTGCGACGGCTGTAGTAGGTCAGTCTGTATTTGAGCAGAACAAAATTGATCAACTGATGATCGATCTTGACGGTACAGCCAACAAATCAAAGTTGGGAGCCAATGCAATCCTAGGTGTTTCCTTAGCCGTAGCCAAAGCTGCTGCCAATGAGTTGGGGATGCCTTTGTATCGTTATATCGGTGGAGTTAGTGCCAATACACTTCCTGTTCCGATGATGAATATTATCAATGGAGGATCACACTCTGACGCACCTATTGCTTTTCAAGAGTTTATGGTGATGCCTGTTGCTGCTGATTCTTTCTCTAAAGCCATGCAGATGGGTACAGAGATTTTTCATCATCTAAAAAAAGTATTACACGACCGTGATTTGAGTACAGCTGTTGGAGACGAGGGTGGTTTTGCCCCTACCTTAGAGGGTACTGAAGATGCTCTTGATACGATCATCAAAGCGGTTACAAACGCTGGATACAAAGCGGGAGAAGAAGTGATGATTGCTTTGGATTGTGCTGCGGCAGAATTTTATAAAGACGGTGTTTATGACTATTCCCTGTTTGAAGGTGCAGAAGGGGTAAAACGTAGTTCTGAGGAACAAGCTCAATATTTGGCAGCGCTTTCCCAACAATATCCGATTATTTCCATAGAAGATGGAATGGATGAAAATGACTGGGAAGGATGGAAATCCCTTACAGATAAAGTAGGTGATAGCGTTCAATTGGTTGGAGATGACTTGTTTGTGACCAACGTAACACGTCTTTCAAGAGGTATTGAAGAAGGAATAGCAAATTCTATTTTGATAAAAGTAAACCAGATTGGTACGCTTACTGAAACCATTGCTGCGGTTAACATGGCGCACAAGGCAGGGTACACCTCTGTAATGTCTCACCGTTCCGGAGAAACAGAAGACAATACCATTGCTGATTTGGCTGTGGCACTAAATACGGGACAAATCAAAACAGGATCGGCCAGTAGAAGTGATCGAATGGCGAAATACAACCAACTCCTTCGTATTGAAGAAGAACTGGAAGCTCAAGCTTATTATCCGAAAGAAAATGCGTTTAATCTCTAGTATTTTTTGATGTAACGTTAAGTGTTAAAAAGAGGTGACTATTAAAGTCACCTCTTTTTAGTTATCAAAACGCTTTGTGTAATGACTAGCAGCCATTGCCGCAAAGTTTCCTAAGACGAGTTCTCGGGGGTTTTCCGTATTGTATAGATTGCAATTGAATAAGACCCTTTTGGCAAACTCAGGGAGTAAAACCCATAGTCATTTGTAATAACACCTTGATTCAGCCTCTGAGCAATCACTGTGGCTCCGATTAATGGTTCACCACTATTTTTATCGTTTACCGTTCCATGAATCGTGAACTTTTGTTGGCTAAAGGCAGAAGGACAGGCCTAAAAAAAAAGCAGAAAAATAAAGGCGGCGTTCGGAAAGCGCATACTATGTAAGATTTGGATTTTAAAAATATTGAAAAATTTAATGGCTGTCAAAACAACCTTAAACTTTAAGAATTCATTAAAACATTTAAGAATTTATTATTTGACCAACTACGATTTTTTAAAACCTTCATTTTTCAGTAATTTTGCACCTCAAATTCACCATTTATGAGCACTTCAGTAAAACTCACCTACAATGACAAAACCTATGATTTTCCTTTGGTTAAAGGATCTGAAGACGAGTATGGTATTGATATCAAACAGTTGCGTGCTCAGACAGGACTCATTACGCTTGACCCAGGCTATAAGAATACAGGGTCTTGTCAAAGTGAGATTACATTCCTGAATGGTGAGGAAGGTGTCCTAAGGTATCGCGGATATAGCATTGAAGATTTGGCCGAAAATGCCAGTTTTATTGAGGTGGCCTATCTCTTGATTTTTGGAGAGTTACCATCTAAGAAAACGTTGCAGAGTTTGGAACAAAAAATCCATGATGATTCCTATGTGGATGAGGATTTAAAATCTATTTTGAAAAGCTTTCCGAAGTCAGCACATCCCATGGGAGTTTTATCTTCTCTGACTTCTGGGTTGATAGCGTTTAATCCCTCTTCGGTAGATGTAAACTCTGAACAGGAAATGTTCGAGGCAATCATTATGTTATTAGCCAAGTTTCCCATTTTATGTGCTTGGACACATCGCAAGGTCAAAGGATTGCCTTTGAACTATGCCAATACCTCATTATCCTATATTCAGAATGTGGCCCATATGATGTTCAAAAAGCCACACCAAGACTACACATCCAATCCGATTGTCATCAATGCTCTGAATAAATTATTAATCCTTCATGCAGACCACGAGCAAAACTGTTCTACTTCTACAGTTCGTATTGTAGGTTCTTCGCATGCCGGCTTGTTTGCTTCCATTTCTGCGGGAATATCTGCATTATGGGGCCCTCTTCACGGAGGTGCTAACCAAGCGGTTATCGAAATGTTGGAAGCCATAAAAGCAGATGGTGGAGACACAGCTAAATACATGGAGAAAGCCAAAGACAAAAACGATCCTTTCCGATTGATGGGCTTTGGGCATCGCGTGTATAAAAACTTTGATCCACGGGCAAAAATCATCAAAAAAGCGGCGGATGAGGTACTCAACGATTTGGGGATTCATGATCCAATTTTGGATATAGCCAAAGGATTGGAACAACAAGCCTTGAGCGATCCTTATTTTGTAGACCGTAAGCTTTATCCCAATGTTGATTTCTATTCGGGAATCATCTACCGTGCAATGGGAATCCCTACCGAAATGTTTACGGTAATGTTTGCATTGGGCCGCCTTCCTGGCTGGATTGCTCAATGGCGTGAGATGCGTTTGCAAAACGAACCCATCGGTCGTCCTCGACAAATTTATACAGGCGCAACACAACGCACTATCCAAAAGTAAGTTACAGATCCTCTATTGACGGTGGAGTGTTTCTGTTTTTTTCATTCCGGAGTTTCCGAAAAAATTGATGCACGCTATCGTTGGCATATACTTTCACGAAATATTGATCCATATACACTGAGTATTCGCTCGCCTTTCCTTTGTAAAGGTGAAGTTTGTAGTAGGGGATAATTAAGGCGTAGGTTTCAAGTAAGCTTCGAAACCGAACAATGATCCCTTTGGGTCGCAATTCAATATTGCAACTGTTGGTGTTGTGATCCAAAACAAGCAAGTTGTGAATTTCAATACTAGATTGAGAGATAATCAACTTGGGAGAGCCAATGCCTCCCAGTTGCCAGCGTTGACTTAGCTTGAAGGGTGGCCCCACTAATGCGCCTATAGCTGCAGTCACTTTGGGCTCGTTATAGGAATTATTAACCAGCATTTTTATTTTAAATATACGGCAATCCCATGGAGACTGTGTTCTGTCCAACAATATATTTATCTTTGCCCCGCCTATGAACAGCTTAGATACGCAACTCGCAAAAAACGTCAACGAATTTTTAACAACTACTTTTTCGCTTCCAGAGCAAAATTTAGATTTCCAAGCCACTCGCAGTGAATTTGAAGGCGACCGCACTTTGGTGTTGTTCCCTCTTTTGAAAGCCACTCGCTCTGCTCCGCAGGTCTTGGGTGATCAGTTGGGTGCTTACCTAGTCAAGGAATGCCCTTGGGTTCGTTCTTTTAACTTGGTAAAAGGTTTTTTAAATCTGAGTATTTCGGATTCTTTTTACCTTGACTTTCTCAATCAAATTAAAGACGATGTTACCTATGGACACCAACGTCCAACTACATCCAGTGAGACTGTAATGGTGGAATATTCTTCCCCCAACACCAATAAGCCCTTACACTTGGGACACATACGCAATAACTTATTGGGCTATTCGGTGGCAAAAATCATTGAAGCCGCAGGGAACAAAGTAATCAAGACTCAAATCATTAACGACCGTGGCATACACATTTGTAAGTCAATGTTGGCTTGGCAGCGTTTTGGTGATGGGGAGACTCCCATTTCAGCACAGCTCAAGGGCGATCAGTTGGTTGGAAAGTACTATGTCCTCTTTGATCAGAAATACAAGGCTGAAATTCAGGAGTTGACAGCACAAGGTAAAAGCGAAAAAGAGGCCGCTCAAGAGGCACCTCTTCTAGTGGCAGCGCAGGAATTACTCCGCCGATGGGAAGCCAACGATCCAGAAGTGAGAAAACTTTGGGAGATGATGAATGGATGGGTCTATGAAGGTTTTGAAAAAACCTATCAAGATTTAGGTGTTTCCTTTGATTCTTATTACTACGAGAGCAAGACCTATCTGTTGGGAAAATCAATTATCGAAGAAGGTATTTCCAATGGGATTTTTTACACCAAAAACGATGGCTCCGTTTGGGTTGATTTGACAGCCGAAGGATTGGACGAAAAATTACTCTTACGTTCCGATGGGACAGCTGTTTACATGACTCAGGACTTAGGTACAGCTTCCCAGAGAGTAAAGGATCACCCCGAAATTCAGGGAATGGTATACACGGTGGGGAATGAGCAAGACTACCACTTTAAAGTATTGTTTTTAATTCTCAAAAAACTGGGATACTCTTGGGCGGAGTCACTCTATCATCTTAGCTATGGAATGGTTGATTTGCCATCAGGAAAAATGAAAAGTCGTGAAGGGACTGTGGTGGATGCTGATGATCTGATGTTACAGATGGAGACTACAGCAAAAGAAATCTCCGAACAACACGGAAAACTCGACGCCCTTTCAGAACAAGAAAAGAAACAATTGTATCGCGATATAGGCCTTGGGGCGCTAAAGTATTTTATTCTCAAGGTCGATCCTAAAAAACGAATCTTATTTGACCCAGAAGCTTCGGTGGATTTTAACGGGAATACGGGGCCTTTTATTCAATACACCCATGCACGGATCCAGTCAATCCTAAGAAAGGCGCCAGAAGGGCTTAAAATGAATCCTGAGGCCTTCGTAGCCTTAGACACGAAAGAAAAAGAGATTTTAAAGCAGCTTTTGAGCTATCCTGAAGTGCTGGAGCAAGCTGCCGCGCAACACAGTCCCGCTTTGATTGCCAACTTCGTGTATGAGTTGGTAAAGCGTTTTAATTCCTTTTATCAGAATATTTCCATTCTCGGGGAGACCAACGAAGCCTTATTAGGGATGCGAGTGCTACTATCCCAAAAGGTGGCTGAGACTATTGCAGCTTCGTGCAGTTTGTTAGGGATTAATGCTCCCGATAGGATGTAAAAAAAAATCGCTCTGAAGAGCGATTTTTTGTTTTTCTTTTTCTTGCAAATTTTTCCCATCAATGGAAATTAGGCTTTAGAGGCAACCGCTAGGTTATAAACTACTAAACCAAATCCAATCTTATTGATGGCGTCACCAACGTTGTAGATCACATCCATTGGAAGACCTCCGAAGATACCTGAGTACCATCCTTCAGTTCCGGCCATATATCCAATTGGATAAATTGCCCATCCGATAAATACGAACTTAACAAGTGTTTGGTGTGCACTTTGCACAGCACCGCCTGCAGAAGCTGCTAACTTAGCCGCTCCACCAGCCCATACTTCATACAAAATGTAGAAATAAGCTGCTCCTGAAAGAGCTCCCCATGCTGCTGGACCTGCGCCAGTAGTATAAACAGCTTCTCCAAAATATCCAGTAACTAGCATAACGACAGAAGCGAAAATCAATTTCCACATCAATCCTTTTGTAGCACCGGCAGCTTTTAAGATTAAATAAAACTCAACACACATCAATGGTACGGTAAGCACCCAATCCACATAGCGGAAGAATGTTGGAGACTCGGCGTTTGTTGCCCAATAATCTCTCATGTACCAGTAGTGTACCGCAGCGATGAAAGTAATCAATCCTGAAACCAAAATAGAAGTTCTCCATTTTGAGTCAAAAGAGTTCATCGATAAAAAGAAGAATGCAGATGCAGCCATCATGGCCATACATCCTACGAAGAAGGTAAAACCTACATAATCGTCAGTAGCCATTGCTGGTGCTACTGCCATTAAACTAAGTAATTTTTCCATAATAAAATCAATTATTTGTTTTTGTTTAGGTAAATTTAGAAAAATTTAAACTTACTGACTATATTTTATATAAAAAAAGTAAACAAAAATTATAAATATCTCATAATCAGTGCCGAAACATTACAGAATCGAAATTATAGCCAGTTTAGTTCTTTTATTCCTAGGATTTTTACTCCCTGTACTACTTCAGAACCTTCTGGGAGGGCTTCTTATTATAAGTTTGGGAATTTTGCATGGTGCTAATGATATTCGGATCCTCTCTCAACCGAACAAGGAGACCAATGTTTTGCAGCTAGTATTGTTTTATTTGGCAGTTGTATTAGGTGGAGCAATGGCTTTTTTCTTTTTTCCTACCATTGCCCTGCTGACCTTTATTCTTCTTAGTGCCTATCACTTTGGAGAGCAACATTGGGAATTTCGACTTCCCAATACCCTTTCATCGGCGCCTTTTTATTTTGTTTACGGGAGTCTTATCTTCTCGTTGATTTTTTATTTTCACATTGAAACAGTCACAGAAGTGGTGCAAACCATTACTTTTTATAAGCTCCCATTCATTTTGTTTGAAAGGTTAGTATTGGGTAGTGCAATTCTTTTTATTGGAATGGCTTTGTTCTCAGCTGTCGGTCGTAAGCATCTACTTTTCGAATTCCTTCTTTTGCTTCTGATGTGTCTGGTGATTGCCAATAGCAGTCTAATTATGGCTTTCGCTTTTTACTTTGTGATTTGGCATAGTTTTCCATCTCTGAAAAGCCAATTTGGATTTCTCTATGCCAATACTAACAGAATGCAGCAGTTCCGTAGCTATGTCAAAGAATCTTTTTTCTATTGGGTTGCGGCTTTGTTGGGTTTATTAGCGACTTACTTATGGGTTGACTTTTCAGCGCACTATTTTCTTCCTTTATTTTTTACATTCCTTGCGGCGATTACCTTTCCTCATGTGTTGGTGATGCATTGGATGTTTCGTCACAAAAAAAGGGATGGGATTTCGTAAAGAAAAATCGGAAACTGTACCTTTGTAAGATATACCTATTGTTATGTTCGAATCTCTTTCTGGCAAACTCGATAAAGCCTTTCAGGTCCTCAAGGGACACGGTAAGATTACCGAAATTAATGTTGCGGAAACCCTAAAAGAAGTCAGGAGGGCTCTTTTGGATGCGGATGTCAATTTTAAAATCGCCAAAGAATTCACCAATAGTGTAAAGGAAAAAGCACTGGGGCAAAAGGTATTGACCAGTCTTCAGCCAGGCCAATTATTGGTGAAAATTGTACAAGACGAACTGACCCTACTGATGGGTAGTGAACAGTCTGATTTGCAATTGGACGCCAAGCCATCGGTTGTTTTGATGTCGGGACTTCAAGGATCTGGGAAAACTACTTTTACTGGGAAGTTGGCCTTGCATTTGAAAACCAAAAAAGCTAAGAAACCACTTCTTGTGGCCTGTGATGTCTATCGTCCAGCGGCCATTGATCAGCTTGAGATTGTTGCTGAGCAAGTTGGTGTTCCCGTATTCGCTAATCGAGAAGAAAAAGACCCCGTAAAGATTGCCTTGGCAGGATTGGCAGAAGCTAAAGCACAAAACTGCGATGTTGTGTTGGTAGATACCGCCGGTCGTTTGGCTGTAGATGAAACGCTTATGGCCGAAATTGAAGCAATTCACAAAGCCATGACACCTCAGGAAACCCTCTTTGTTGTGGATGCAATGACAGGGCAAGATGCAGTTAATACTGCCAAAGCATTCAACGATCGTTTGGATTTTGATGGTGTGGTGTTAACCAAGTTGGATGGAGATACTCGCGGTGGAGCCGCCCTTTCCATTCGGGAAGTGGTTCAAAAACCAATCAAGTTTATCGGTACTGGTGAAAAGATGGAAGCACTTGATGTTTTCTATCCGAATCGAATGGCGGATCGCATACTGGGAATGGGGGATGTGGTCTCCTTAGCGGAACGGGCTCAAGAACAGTTTGACGAAGAAAAAGCGCGTCAGCTCAATAAAAAAATTGCCAAAAATCAATTTGGTTTTGATGACTTCCTAGTTCAGATACAGCAGATCAAGAAAATGGGGAATATGAAAGACCTTATGGGAATGATTCCCGGAATGGGCAAAATGATGAAGGACGTTGATATTGATGACGATGCCTTCAAATATGTGGAAGCCATCATAGGCTCTATGACACCTAAAGAGCGATCCAATCCGAAGCTGATGAATCATTCGCGTAAAATGCGCATCGCCAAAGGCTCTGGAACCGACATGCAGCAGGTCAATCAATTGCTCAAACAATTTTCTCAAATGAGTAAGATGATGAGGATGATGCAAGGCGGTAAAGGACGACAGATGATGCAACAATTACAGGGACTTAAATAAATAGCATGCAGATACTAGACGGAAAAAAAATAGCCCAAGATTTAAAAAATGAAATTCAAGCGGAAGTCGCTAAGATGAAAGCTGAGGGGAAACGGGAACCCCATCTTGCGGCGGTATTAGTTGGGAATGATGGGGCAAGTCTGACGTATGTTGGCAGCAAAGTTCGTTCGTGCGAGCAAGTTGGATTTCAATCGACTCTGGTACGTCTAGAAGATTCTATTTCGGAGGAAGCTCTTCTGGAAGAAATTGCCAAGCTAAATGCCGATCGTAGTATTGATGGCTATATCGTACAACTTCCTTTGCCCAAACATATCAATGAAGAACGGATCCTAATGGCAGTAGATCCTGTTAAAGATGTAGATGGATTTCATCCCAGTAACTTTGGGAAAATGGCATTGGAAATGCAAGCTTTTATTCCAGCAACTCCATTTGGGATTGTTGAGCTTCTCAAACGTTATCAGATCGATATTCAGGGTAAGGAATGTGTGGTGATCGGTCGGAGTCATATTGTTGGGCGCCCTATCAGTATCTTGTTGAGTCAAAAGGGAGAAGTAGGCAATGCCACAGTAACACTCACCCATAGTCGTTCGAAAAATATAGAGCAACTCACACGTAAAGCAGACATCGTTATCTCAGCCTTGGGAATTCCAGAATTTTTAAAAGCGGATATGGTTAAGGATGGAGCTATTGTAATTGATGTAGGGATCACTCGTGTTCCCGATGAGACCCATCCCAAAGGATATCGTATCAAAGGAGATGTGGATTTCGAAAATGTAGCACCTAAAACCAGCTTTATCACACCTGTTCCAGGGGGTGTAGGCCCCATGACAATAGCAATGCTGCTTAAGAATACCCTTCTGGCGCGTCAGTGGCGCTAGGATACTTGGGATTCTCCATTGCGTTGTAAATGGTTAGTATCAGCAAAGCAAAGCTTATGGCTGTCAAAATTAAAAGCATGTTGAGGTAATCCGTTGCGGAAAACGACAATCGCAGTAATATGGTTGCGATAATAAAGCCCGTATTTCGAATCAACTTGCTGTATTCCTCGGTATATCGAAAGGAGATCAAAAGGATGATGACATCTGCTAAAATCAGGATGGTAAAAAACTGATTGAAAAACAAACCGTCAATTTTCTTAGTATTAAAAAAGGATCCACCGGCCATCAGGTCATCAATCCAGATTCCTAGGGAATAGAAAGACATCACACTCAAAACTGATAGCAAGGAAAGACTCACAATCTTTTTTGAATTGATAAACCGGCCTAGGTTGGGTGAAATCTTTCCAACAGGGAGCCGTTTTTTCCCTCGATAAAACAAATAGATTAAGAGGAAGAGAAGTAGAAACCCGATCAAATCTGTAAAGAGTTGAAGGTTTTGCTCACTGTGAAGCCAGTTACTTCCCAGATCAATTGTGGGAATATCTTTAAAAATTTTTCTAATGACAATCAAGGAAATGATTTCAAATTGTTTGACCACACAGGAAGTAAAAGAACGGGGGAGGTAAAAAAGCAGCAGATAGACCTCGTAGATTAGAATCAGCGAAAAAGGAGTGTAGATGGCTGCAATAGGATCGTCCAGAAGACTTCCTTGAAGTAAACGTTGATCTAGAATACTGTTTTTCTTCAAAAAAACAAGCAGTAAGTGGATGATGAACCCAATTCCGGCTAGTAGCAGGATGCTGTTTTCTATTTTTTTTCGAAGGGAAGGTGCAAAGACATAGTCAAAGACCTTGTCGGTTTTTTTTCTTAGAGCGCTCAAGTAGCAAAAAGTTGATCCATATTTTTAAAGGCTTTTAATTCAAGAGCATTCCCTGCTGGATCATAAAAGAACATTGTCATTTGTTCGCCCGGTAATCCTTCGAATCGCAAATAGGGAGCGATGACAAAATCAACTCCTTTTTCTTGTAGGCGTTCCGCAAAGCTTGTAAAAACCTCCCAAGGGAGTACAACACCAAAGTGAGGTACTGGAACGGATTTTCCATCGACCTCATTATGATGTGGCAAAGCAGAATGCTGGGGGTCATGATGCAAGACCAACTGATGCCCAAAAAAGTCATAGTCAGCCCATTGATCACTGCTTCTGCCAGGTTTACAGCCTAAAACGGTTTCATAAAAGGTTTTGCTTGCCGATAAATGGTCGACAGGAATAGCGAGATGGAAGGGCGCAATCTGTTTCATAAACTAAAGATATTCATTTTTAAGGAAAGCCATCTTAATTGATGCCTTATCTTTGCCGCCATGGAACCCACACCACAGTATTTACTGGAGAATGGCCTAGAGTTGCCGCTGATGGAAGCCTTTTATACCCTGCAAGGGGAGGGCTATC